>SXGT01258935.1_pt1 | contig 139749 bp, 114 predicted proteins | sample 3176221 | NCBI WGS metagenome assembly SXGT01 (sample SAMN11356862, study PRJNA531348) | freshwater metagenome | isolation source: freshwater sample F1-120 | place: China: Fuxian Lake, Yuxi | collected 2017-12-25 | reverse complement strand
CCCCGTCGGCCAGAAGGCAGGCAACGGCTTCGGACTGCACGACATGAGCGGGAATGTGTGGGAGTGGGTGAAGGACTGGTACTCGTCCATCTACTACGCGAGCAGCCCCGAGAACGACCCACAAGGTCCGATAAGTGGTTCTTACCGTGTGGTCCGCGGCGGCGGTTGGAACAACTTCTCCGACGTCTGCCGTGCCTCCGCCCGCGCCGACGGCTCGCCCGGCGGCGCGGGCAGCTACATCGGCTTCCGGGCCGCCAGGACTCCGTAACTTTCCTTTTCCCATTTTCCATTTTCCCTTTTCCCTTCCACGAAATCCAAGCTTCCTCACACGCCGCTGTGAAGACGCAGGTGGCTCGGTGAGCCGAGGCATTCATGGTTGAACCCAAGGACGCAGAGGCGCATCCTCCGAAGCAGTCCGGCAACCGGCCGGCTCGCCCCAGCGAGCCGGCCGCCGTATTGCTGGCCATGCAACTCCTCAAGTGGCTCATGCCGATCACGGGACGATTCCCCAAGAACTACCGGTATGGGTTGGGGAGCCGGATCGAGGCGGCGCACCTCGATGTGCTTGAGGAACTCGTGCACGCGCAGTATTCGCGTGGGGAGGCCAGATCCAGAGCGCTGGAGCGGGCCAACACCCGACTGCAGTCGGCCCGGCTCCTGATGCGATTGGCTGTCGAACTCAAGGTCCTGTCTGAGGGCGCCGCCCTGCACGCTGCCAAGCAGCAGGTAGAACTGGGGCAACAGGTTGGCGCATGGCGAAAAACATCGGTATCCATGGAGAACTCTTTGCGCGGCTCTGTGACCCCGGTCACCTGATCCGGGCCGCACGGGCCGCCGCCAGCGGCAAGAAGCGCACGCCGGAGTTGGCTCGGTTCATGCTGGAGCTGGAACCCGAGTGCTTCCGCCTTGCCGCAGAGCTGGCCACCCACACCTGGGAACCGGGCGCGTACACCACTTTTACCGTGAAGGAGCCCAAGCCACGGCTCATCAGCGCGGCGCCGTTCCGTGACCGCGTCGTCCACCATGCGATCGTCTCCGTCCTAGAGCCGCACTTTGAACGACGCTTCGTGGCACACTCCTATGCCTGCCGCAAGGGGAAGGGCTCGCACCAAGCGCTCTTGCGCGCGTCCAAGCTCATGGCGCGCCGCCGCTTCGTGCTCAAGGGGGATGTGCAGAAGTTCTTCCCCAGCATCGACCATGACATCCTCAAAGGTGAAGTGCGGCGGGTGGTGGCGGACCACGCGCTCCTCTGCGTGATGGACCGCATCATTGATTCCAGCAATCCACAGGAGCCAGTGCAGGAGTGGTATCCGGGCGATGACCTCTTCTCCGTCGCCACACGCCGGCGCGGCATCCCCATTGGGAATCTGACCAGCCAGTTTTTTGCGAATGTGTTCCTGGACCGGTTCGACCACATCATCATGGATCGGCTCGGGCGCGGGGAGTACATCCGCTACTGCGACGACCTCTTGGTCTTTGGCGACAGCCGGGCGGAGTTATGGGAGGTGCGGGCCCGCGCGGAGTCCCTCTTGGCGGACCAACGCCTGCGCCTGCACGAGCACAAGGGTGGCGTCCACCGCACCACCAGCCCTGTTCCGTTTCTCGGCTTCACCCTCAGTGGATCGTCCCGGCGGCTCCAACGGGCCAGTCTCGTGCGCGCCACGCGCCGGCTGCGTGGGTACGCAGTTCTTCTTCGGGCGAGCGCCATCCCCTCGCAGGCGGTCGCGTCGGGGATTGCGGCATGGGTGGGGCACGCGCGGTACGCCACCAATCCGGGACTGGTACGCACGGTGTTGGCGCGCGCAGGCGTGACCAACGTGACCACGCGGTAGGCTCCCCGGCGGTACCGCGCCGAAACTGTTCGAACCGTGTGATCCGCGGCGGCAGTTGGAACAACAACTCCAACAACTGCCGTGCCTCCAACCGCAACAACAACTCGCCCGGCAACACGAACAACAACATCGGCTTCCGGGCCGCCAGCACTCCGAACACAGAGCCGCGCCGGGTGATCGGCCGGGCGAGGTACGGAGTCCAGGCGCGGGACCAGGGTTGGTGGTGAAAGGGACGCGATCACGTCGCACCCGGTCACGCCGGCCCGAATCAGTCGTGAACTGCCGCGCCCCGGGAACCCGGGTCGCGGTGGTTCAGGTGCGCGGTGCGGTTATCGGACTGATATTGTTCATTCTCACTCATTTCTTCCGCTCTGGTCTACACAGACCTGTGCATGTGTTACAATGCATGCATGGCTCACAAGACCATCAGCCTGGACCTGGCGGCCTACGACGCGCTGCGCGCTCGGCGACTGGCACCCGACGAATCCTTCTCGCGCGTCGTGCTACGGCTCTCGGCGCACGCCCCTGAGTCGGCGAGCGGGAGCGCGCTGGTGGACAAACTTCTCGCGGATGGGGAGTCGCTGTGGTTCCCGCCGGACGAGGAGCTGGACCGGCTTGATGCCATCCAGGCCCGCCCGCGCTTGCGCCGCGATCGCCGGAGTGAGGCGTGATCGCCGACACGACCTTTCTCATCGACCTTGAACGCGAGGTGAAGCGGCGCACGCCTGGCCGCGCCGCGAGTGTGCTGGCCTCGCGCCAGGGCGTGGTGGTCGGTGTGAGCGTGGTGGCATCCGCTGAACTGGGCGAGGGCTACGACGACGCGGGCCGCACGTCCGTCGCTCGGTTCCTGCAACACTTCGAGTTGCTGCCAGTGGACGCGGAGACAGCTTGGATCTGGAGTCGGCTGAGCCGACGCGCTCGCTCCGAGGGGCGGGTGGTTGGTGACAACGATCTCTGGATCGCGGCCACGGCTGCGCGGCACGCGCGCCCGCTCATCACGCGCAACGCGCGGGACTTCGCCGATCTCCCAGGCGTCGTCGTGCTGGCGTATTGACGATGGGATCGCGGTGCGCGTTCAATCCCCGGGGATCGCTGCACCCGCGCCGCCAGCGACGGCCGCCGGCTCACTCGCCCGCAATCGTCCCCTCCCACGGGCTGCTTGCGGTGGCATAGAGCTTGCGCGGAATGCGACCCGCGCGCGCGCCAAGGTAGCCGGCCTCGCAGGCCAGTCGCATCGCGTGGGCCATCGCGACTGGTTCTTTCGCGTGCGCGATGCCGGTATTGAGCAGCACGCCGTCTGCGCCCAGTTCCATTGCGATCGTGATGTCGCTGGGCGTGCCCACTCCCGCGTCCACGATCACTGGGTACTCCGGCGAGCCGCCGTGCGCGGGGTCCTTGAGCAACTCCAGGATGATCCGAATGGCCGCGGGATTGGCCGTGCCGCGCCCCGATCCGATCGGGCTGCCCGCGGGCATCACGCTGGTGGCGCCCGCGTCGCGCAGTCGAACCGCCATGATGGGATCGTCGCTTGAGTAGCAGAGGACGCTGAAGCCGTCGGCGACCAGTTCGGTGCAGGCTTCCAGCGTTCCCACCGGGTCCGGCAGCAGCGTCTTCGTGTCGCCAAGCACTTCAAGCTTGACCCAGTTGGCGCCGGGATTCCCCAGTTGCTCCAGGAGGTCGCGTCCAAGCCTGGCCACTCGCACCGCGTCGGCGGCCGTGAAGCATCCAGCGGTGTTGGGGAGGACGGTGAGTCGATCCAAGGGGAGTTCATCGAGGAGCGACTTCCCCTCCGCATTCACCAAACGCTCGCGCCGCACCGCCACCGTCACCGCGTCCGCGCCGCTGGCATCAAGCGCCCGGCGCATGGTGGCCAAGTCGGCGTACTTGCCAGTGCCCACGATCAGCCGGCTCCTCAGCGAGAAGGGGCCGATAGCGAGGTGAGGAACGAGGAGTGGAGCGGGGAGTGGAGCGGTGGGTGGAGCGGTGGCGACGTCCATTCGTGCCATGGTAGTTCCGAAGCCCTTACCCGCCGCCCACGAGCGTCACCACTTCCACGTGCTGGCCGTCCACGAGCTGCCGCGTGGCGTGGTCGCGGTGGCGCACGATCTCGCCGTCCACTTCCACCGCGCAGGGTCGATCCGCCAACCCCAAGTGCACGAGCAGTTCGCGCACGGTGACCGTCCCGCCGCCTGCCTGGTCGCGGCTCGCGGGAATCTCGCGATCGGTGCCGTTCACTCGCAGGGTCATCGCACCTATCCTAGGGACAGCGTGCGCCATTCACTTCAACTGCTCGTGCTCACGGCGCTGGTGAGCCTGCTCACGGCCTGCGGCGACAAGCCCACCTACGACACCTCCACCCCCGAGGCGATGCTGGCGTCGCTCCAGCAAGCGATTCAGGATGGCCATCCCGAGATCATCCCGCAGCTGATCGACCTCCCCGCGCGCGACATCACCTTTGCCGACGGCGTGACGGAAGCCAGCGCCATCGGCGAAGTCAAGGCCAAGGCGGGCGACATGCTGGCGCAGTTGTGGCGCATCACGGAAAAACTGCGCGCGCGCTATCCCGACGAGTTTGGCGACGAGGCGCAAGTGGCCGTCGGCAAGGTGGATGAGTTCGTGCCAATCGCCGCGTACGGCAAGTACACCGCGAAGTTCCTCTCCGATCCCTTTGGGTTCATTACGGAGCAGCGCGAGAAACTCACCGCCGAGGACATGGGCGACGGCACCGCCGCGCTCCTCTATGAAGGCGAGCCGATCTTTGAGGGTGCCGTCACGCTGGTCGAGACCGACGACGGATGGAAGGTCGCGGTCCCGATCGACACGATGCGCGGCAGCGAGTACTTCCCCGATACCCGGGAAGAATGGTCAGTCCTGGCCAGCCTGATGCTCAGCGCCGAGAATGCGATGATCGACTTTGAAGTCGAACTGGACGCCGGCAAGTTCAAGACGATGCGCGCCGCCAGCGAGCGCGTTGGCCAGACCGTCGGCGCCAGCGTCATCGTGCAGTCCATCGTCTACGCCGCGATGAAGCGAGACGACTCCGCGCCGGCGACGCCCTGAAACGGTCAGGATTTGCTGCTTAAGTCACTATTCCCACCGTTTCAAGGGTGAGCCGCCAACGCGCCGCTCGCGCGCAACCGTTTCAAGGGTGAGCCGCCAACGCGCCGCTCGCGCGCAACCGTTTCAAGGGTGAGCCGCCAACGCGCCGCTCGCGCGCAACCGTTTCAAGGGTGAGCCGGCGACGCGCCGCTCGCGCGCAACCGTTTCAACGTCGCCTGCACCATGCCAGCCACCGCGCCGGGGTCATCGGTCAGCGACTTCCAGGTGGCGTGCACCACCGTCCAGCCACCCAGCTGAAGGTCGTTGCGGCGATCTCGATCCCGCTCGAACGCGGCATCGCTCGTGTGAAACGCCTTCCCATCCACTTCCAGGGCGAGCTGGCAGTCCGGCCAGGCGAAGTCGATCCGTGCCAGGTGGTGCGACATCCCCGCTTCCTTCGCCACCGGGACCTGGACGCTGTGGTTGGCCAGCCACCCCGAGGGGTCGCCGTGTCGAATCCGCGCCCGGAGGAGCGCCCGCCGCATGAGCCGCTCCGCCGCGGAGTGAGTGCCTTCGCGAAGGTGCCTGAGCGCCTGGCGTTCCGCTGCGTTGGAGCGCCGGCCCATCCGCCCTGCGGACCGGCGCGCGAGAAGGCGCTCGGCCGGCCCCACCTCAATCCATCGACGCTGCAAGCAATAGTCTAGGAAGTGTGCACGGAGCTCCTCGGGCACCACCTGCAGGGTGTCCAGGAGAGCCGTCGACTGATCAGCGAGGTTGAGGTCGCCGTGGCGGATCGCACACCCGTCGAACTGGCATCGCAGCATCGTCGCGCCGGCCACGCTGACGTGTCGATTGACTGATGCGTAGGCCATCGGGTGGGTCGCGCAGAATCGAGTGGCCCAGTCGCCGTCGCATCCCAGGATCTGCGCCGCCGCCGCGCCGGTAATGACCGTCCCTGCGCCAAGTCGAAGCGTGAGCGCCTGCGCGTTGGCGCCGCTCATCCGTGTCGTGCACGATGGGATGAGGAGGCATCCCAGGTGCTTTCGCAGGAACCCCTGGCGTTCCAGCGTCGCCAACCGGCGGCGCGAGTACCCAAGCCCGAGTGCTTGTGGGCGTGTGACCACACCCTGCTGGTCGCGTGCGAGCGAAGTCAGGTCACTCGTCGCGGCAGGTGTTCGTGATCGCGGCGTGATGGAGCCACGGTACGGCTGAAAGACCGCCATTCTCCACGGCGCAGCGGAAGTTCTTTTGGGTCCCGGCGATGCCTTGAAACGGTGGGGATTTGCTGCTTAAGTCACTATTCCCACCGTTTCAAGCCGTCAGCCGCGCGACACCGCACCATTCCCACCGTTTCAAGCCATGAGCCGCGCGACACCGCACCATTCCCACCGTTTCAAGCAGCGCGGCGTGCGACACCGCACCGATCCCACCGTTTCAAGCGATTCACCCGCGCAGGAAGACCCACCCCAGCACCACGAACACCGGGATCAAAACGGCCATGCTGAAGGCCATGTAGCCGAAGAAGCTGGGCATTCGCACGCCCGACCGCTCCGCAATGGCCTTGACCATGAAGTTGGGCCCATTGCCGATGTAGGTATTGGCCCCCATGAACACTGCGCCCAGCGAGATGGCCGTGAGCAGGTCGCCTCGCACGGCGCCGTCCGTGAGCGGAATCATCGGAGTGGCAGCATCGGCACCAACACCGGGCCCCACGGTTTCCGCGGTCTGCAGGAACACCAGGTAGGTGGGCGCATTGTCCAGCACGCTGCTCAGCGCACCCGTCACCCAGAAGAACTTCATGGGCGTGTCCACGCCCAGCGATGCTCCCTTCGCGTGAAGGACTTCCAGCGGCACCTGCATCGTGATGAAGATGCCCGAGAAGAGCGCGGCCACTTCCACGATCGGGAACCAGCTGAACTCGTTGGCTTCGCGCAGCGACTTGGGGGTGGCCCACATCGCCAACCCGGCCAACAGCACCATGAGCCCCTCGCGCAGGTAGAGGAACGGGTGGACGCTTGTCCCTGGAATCGGCCGGCTGGGGTCCAGCAACGCCACGCACAGGACGATTCCCGCCAGAAACGGCAGGCCTCGAAGCCCTTCCACGCGCAGCGGCTGCGCCAGCGCGGCATCGCGCCTGATGTCCGACCTCGCCTCCCGCTTGTACTCAATCGAGTCCCACACGAAGTAGACCGCCAGCAGCACTCCGGCCGCAAACGCCCACTCCACCCACAGCGAGGTCGTCCACAGGAACGGGACGCCCTTCAGGTAGCCAAGGTAGAGCGGGGGATCGCCGATGGGAAGCAGCGTGCCGCCGATGTTGCTCACCAGGAAGATGAAGAAGACGACCGTGTGGACCAGCCGCCGGCGCTCGCTGTTGACCTTGAGCAGGAAGCGGATGAGCAGCATGCTCGCTCCCGTCGTCCCCACCACACTGGCCATGCCCGTGCCGGCCGCCAGGATCAGCGTGTTGGTCCACGGGGTCGCGCGGAGGTCGCCCTTGATGACGATGCCGCCCGTCACCGCAAACAAGGTGCCCAAGAGCACGATGAAGGGGATGAACTCGTCGAGGATGGCGTGCTTGACCGCTCCGCCCGCCACAGCCAATGGCGGCCCGTGGGCTTGATGCGCGGACCACGCCAGGTATCCAAGCGTCGCCACGGCACACACCATCGCCACCATGAACTTGGATCGATTCTCCTCCCACCAGTGGTGCGTGGCGGGCACCAGCGGGAGGACCGCGATGCACAGGAGCAAGATCGCGAAAGGTGCCACGCCAAGTCCCCAGGCGGCTGGGAGAGCCGCTTCACCAAGCGCGGCCGCGTCGCCGTGGGCGGCCGCTTCACCGTGTCCCGCCAGCGCCACGCCAAGCGCGACGAGGCAGGCCGCGGCGGCGCAGAGCGCGATGATCGACTCCATCGAGAGGCTTTGTCGGGAACCGCCGTGCACGACCATGGGGGCGCACTGTAGCCGAGCCTGACTACGATCATGGTCCATGTCGCTCCCTCGCTCGATCATGCCCGCGATGCTCGCGCTCACCGCATGTGCGTGGCCGCAGTCGACGGTCGATCGAGCCCCGCTGCATGCCAAGAGCGTTGGCGTCTCGAACGGCATTCGAGGAGGGGCCGCAGCGATCGACGTCGCCCCGGAGGGGGCCGCTCCACGGTGGCTGGTCGCCGCGGAGGATGGGCTGTGGCGTGTCGATGGCGAGGGCTCGGGCGTGCTCGTCGACGGCGTGGAAGGGCCGATCACCGCAATGGCCTCCTGTGGTTGCAGTGCCGCGCTTGTCGCGCTGGCCGACGGGTCACTTCGCCAAGTCACGGTGGATGGCCTGGTGGCCACGGTGTCGCCGGTCCCGTCGCCGTCCTTGGCCGAACCAATCGTCGCGTTGGCGTGCACCGGCACCATGACCGTCGCTGCCGCCACGCGGCAATCCGTCACGGTGTTTGACGCGATGGGGTCGATCCTGTGGTCGTCCACCCCCGACGATGAAGTTGGCCGACCGGGAGGGCTTGCCTTCGGGCCCGACGGGACCCTCTTCGTTTCCGACGCGGACCGCTCGAGGGTCGTGGCGTTCAATCGAACCGGTCAAGTGACCGCGGAGGCCGGATCACGCGGCTCATTCCCGGGCCAGTTCAAGGACCCGCGTGGACTTTCGTGGCACGACGGGTTGCTCTACGTGGCTGACCGACTCAATCACCGCATCGTCCGGCTCCGCCCCGACCTCACCTTCGTGGACTGTTGGGGGATGCATGCCGTCTGGCCTCGCTCGGCGGATGGCGCCACGCACTACCCAGTTGCCGCCGCGATCTCCAACGATGGCGCCAGCGCGTTGGTCGTGGAGCCATTCGAGCGCCGGGTCCAGCGCTTCGACACCGTCGACGCCGCCGAGCAGGATCGACTGGCTGGCCTCATCATGCCCTCCGTGGATGGTGTGCAGAGCCACTTCGGTCCGTCGGTCGATGCCGCGAGCGGTCGACTGGTCGTCTTTGATCCGGAGGGCGGCGCGCTGGTCGTGTTCCTTCACACGCTGCCTCAGCCGGTTCATGTCACCACCATCGGCATGCCGGGCACGCCGATGCCGCGCGCCGAAGCCGCGTCGAAGGGTTTGGCTCCGGGAGAGACGCTGGAGGGTCCCGGCCGGCTGGGCCGAGTGAAGTCGCTCGCCATTTCCCGCGACGGCACTCGCGTCCTGGTGGCCGACGAATCGCAGCACACCCTCAGCCTGTGGGAGTTGGGGCCGACGCCGGAGCCACTTCGATTCGACCCCTTTCTTTCTCGGATGCGGCGAGTGGTGTCGATGGCGTCGCTGGGCGGGCGCGAGGTGGCCGACATGGCTTCCACCAGCGATGGCTGGCTGGTGCTGTGGGACGACCGCGCATCCTCCACGCCCGGCATGGCATCGCTGACCCGCCTGGACCACGCGATGCGAGTCCGCTCCGACAGCGCCATCCCCACGCCCAACGGTCGTGCGACCCGGATCGACACCCTTGACGACGGCGTCGCGCTCCTGTGCCCATCGGCGCACGAGGTGATCGTGTCGCGTGGCGGTGAATCGACCACGATCCAGCTTGACCAGTCCACGATGGCCTCGGACCTGGAGTGGCTTCGCGATGGATTCCTGGTCTCCGACGCGCGAGGTGATCAAGTGCAGTCGCTTGCGCCCGACGGATCGCCGATGTCGACGATCGGCACCACCGGCATGAGTGATGGTCGATTCTGGTCGCCCGACGCCGTCACCTGCGATGAGTCAGGCCACATCATCGTGGTCGATGGAGGCAATCACCGGCTGCAGACGTTCGCGCGCGGAGCGGACGGCGCCCTCTCGTGGACGATGACCTTCAGCCTCGGCCGCGCGTACACGAGGCCACGAAACCTGGACGCCCAGCAGGGGGACGGCGAGTGAGCCCACCACGCATCATGCGCCACGGCACCTGCTTCATCGTGTTGCTCGCCCTCGCAAGCTGCGACGAGCATCCCGCGGGGACGCCCACTTCCGCTTCCACGGCCGCCGACACCGCCGCCGCCGACACCGCCGCCGCAGCCCCTCGCCCGTCACCGACCGAAACCTGGGGCCCCTGGCGCGGCGTTGGCTCGCTGCTGGACGGCGACCAAGTGCGATGGCGAACCAGTCCGTGGCCCATCCCCATCGGCGACCCCTTCTCCGCAGAGGTGGAGGTCACGCCCGCGTCGGCAGCGCGCAGCCAATGGCTCGCGGGGAGCGTGGCGATCGTCGATGCCACGATGCCTCACCACGGGCACGGCATGAACTTTCGACCGCCGCGCGCACCGCTCCAGGCCTCCGCCAACGCGCTGACCGCGCGCGTTGATGGCTTGCTCTTTCACATGCAGGGCAAGTGGCTGGTGTCGGTGGATGTGGTGGGGGCCGACGGAACCGTCGACCGCGCCAGCGCCGTCGAGGACGTGCAGCCGTGAATCGGGCGGCCAGTGAGGGGATGGCACCCTCCAGCGGCCGTTCGATCGTTCGTCGATGGTTGCTGCTTGGTGCGATCATCGCGCTGGCACTGGAAGCCGCTCGCCTGCGCATGGCCGCTCCGACGCCGCCAGCCGAGCTGACTCCGGTGCAGGTGCGGCTCGTCCTCTCGATGAGCCCTGTGCTCGCACCGCCGCCGGACCCAACCAATCGCCTGGCTGATTCACCGGCGGCGGCGGCCTTCGGCGAGGCTGTCTTCTTCGACGCCGGGTTCTCGGCGGACGGGACGGTCTCATGCGCCACGTGCCACGTCCCCGCGCTGGCATTTTCCGATGGACTCGCGGTGGCGAAGGGGCTCGGCACCGGAAAGCGAAACACGCCCACGATCATCGACTCCGCGCACCAGCGCTGGTTCACCTGGGATGGCCGAGCCGATTCCATGTGGGCGCAGGCGCTGCACCCGTTCCTCTCCCCGGTGGAAATGGGGATCACCGCCAGCGACGTGGTGCAACGGGTCCGAACGGTTCCCGCGCTGGCCGCGGGATATCGCGCCGCCTCCGGACACGACCTCTCGACCGATCCCGAAGACACCGCCTTCGCCACCATCGGGAAGTGCCTGGCCGCCTACGAGCGCACCGTCGCCTCCGGGCGCAGTCCCTTTGACGAGTACGTCGACGCCCTCAGGAGCGGCGACCAGGACGCCGCCTCCACCTACCCCATCGCGGCGCAGCGAGGCCTTGCGCTCTTCGTCGGCCGCGGCGGCTGCATCCGATGCCACAGCAGCCCCGTGCTCTCCGATGGCGAGTTCCACTTAGTGGGTGTCCCCGACGCAGCCGGCGTACTGCCACAAGACGTGGGTCGATTCCAAGCGATCGGCGTCGTGCAGTCGGACCCATTCAACGCGGCGGGGTCGCACAGCGACGCACCCAACGGCGACCAGGCTCGACTGACCCGCGCGCTGCTCAAGCAACCGGAGCTCTGGGGGGCCGTCCGCACGCCATCGCTCCGCACGGCCTGGGGGACGGCTCCCTACATGCATGCTGGACAGTTCCAGACCTTGGGCGAGGTAGTCCACTTCTATAACACCCTGGAGGGGGCAGTGGCCTTGGACCATCACGCGGAACGAATGTTGGCTCCCTTGGGGCTGACGGCGGACGAGGAAGCCGAACTTGTGGCGTTTCTGGAGTCACTCCAGCCGACGGCGGGGAGGTAGTCCGAAGCGCGTGGAAACAACTGTGGAGTTTGCTCGCATTTTTGTGGATCGTTCACGGATCGGGGATAGACTTCGGCCATGCCCCACGTTCAGAGACTGGCTGTTATTGCAGGCACAGGGATGTTGTCGTGCCTGGCCGCACTTCTCACGACCGCAAGCGCGCACGAGGATGACCCGAAGTGGCAGGGGCGCGAGGCCCCGTTCGTCGGCCCGGTCTATCTCGCTGGGCAGTCTGACGGAGACGTTGCCGGGACGTTTGAATCAAGTGGCATGAGCTTGCTGAGCTGGTTCCCGCTCAACACGTTGAGCGCAGGCGCGACCAGCGGAAACGATTGCTGGGGGTACACGACCCCGACGGGTCGCGAGATCGCCATCATCGGGCTTTCCAACGGGACGGCGTTCGTGGATGTCACCAATCCATCGCAGGCCTTCCAGATTGGCTTCATCACGGGGCCGACCAGCCTGTGGCGCGACATCAAGGTCTTTGACAAGTACGCCTACGCCGTGAGCGAGGGCGGAAGTGGCATCCAGGTCATCTCGATGATCAGCGCAGACTCCGGCGTGGTCGGGTTGGTCAACACCGTGACCACCGGTGGCGTCGCCTCCAGCCACAACGTCGCGATCAATACCGACAGTGGATTTCTCTACCGCTGCGGCGGCGCCAGCAACACCGGCTTGCGCATGTACGACCTCAACCAGTCCAAGACGGCGCCTCCATTCGTTGGCGAGTGGAACGACCGGTATGTGCACGACGCGCAGATCGTTTCCTACACCACGGGTCCCTACGCGGGCAAGGAAATCGCGTTCTGCTGCGGCGGATTCAACAATGGGTCCGGCTCCACGGGGCTCTACATCGTTGATGTCACCAACAAGGCGGCGCCCGTCCTCATGGGTTCGCTGCTGTATCCCAATGCGCAGTACAGCCACCAAGGCTGGCTGAGCGAAGACCGCACGCTCTTCTATCTGGGCGACGAGTTGGACGAAGGCGCCACCGTCGCAACCAGCACGGTCGTCGTCATCAACGTGGCCAATCTCGCCAGCCCCACGTTCGTCGCTCCGCGCGACAACGGCAATACCGCGATCACCCACAATTTCTACACCGACAACGGGATGCTCTACTGCGCCAACTATCGGTCTGGCGTCCGCATCTTCGAGCCCTCCGCCGGAGGCAACCTGACGGAGCGCGCCTGGTTTGACACCTATCCAGGCTCCGACGCGGCGTCATTCAACGGACTGTGGAGCGTGTACCCGTACTTCCCCAGCGGCATCGTGATCGGCAGCGACCTGGAGCGTGGGCTCTTCGTCTGGCGCGTCGGACCGGAGCCGATCCAGTTCAGCTTCCCGCAGCCGCTGCCCGAACTGGTCCCGCCGTCGGGAATGACGATCGATGTAAACCTGGAACTCCAGCCCGGCGTCGTCGTGGTGCCCGGGAGCGAGCGACTCCTCGTAACCATCGACGGTGTCGAGACCCAGCACCAGATGCAGCAGTTGAGCGCCACCTCGTACCGCGCCAGCGTCCCCGCGCAGGCTTGCGGAACCGAGGGCGGACTGGCCTTCCGTGCGCAAGAAGGGGGCGGCGAAGTCTTTCGACATCCGCAACTCGGATCGGTCGATGTCGCGTGGGCCACTGGCACAGCCGCTGGATACGAGAACTCGCTGGAATCCGGCAGCACTGGGTGGACCATCGGCGGCGCTGGCGACACAGCCGTCACCGGCATCTGGGTCTTGGTCGATCCCAACGGCACCACCGCGCAACCAGAGGATGACCACACCACCAGCGGGACACAGTGCTTCGTGACGGGGCAGGGCTCCGTCGGCGGCGGTGTCGGCGAGGCGGATGTGGATACCGGGCAGACGACGCTGACCTCGCCGGCGATCGATGCGACGGCGGTCTCCAGCCCGATCTTTTCCTTCTGGTACGCCTTCAACAACTCCGCGGGCGGCAACCCCGGTGAGGATCCGTTCACGGTGGATCTCTCGGGCAACAATGGATCGACGTGGACCAACGTCCTGACCACGTCCGCGACCACCGCGGGCTGGGTGGAACACCGCGTGAACATCGCCGACGTGATGGCACCGACGGCGGCCATGCGCCTCCGATTCCGCACCACCGACGCTGGCGTCGGTGGCTCGATCGTCGAAGCCGCGATCGATGACCTCTCGATCTTTGGGTTCGAGTGTGACGCTCCGAACGTGCCCGGCGACGTCAACGGCGACGGTGTCGTGGACGGCCAGGACCTTGCATCGCTCCTTGGTGGCTGGGGGACCAACTTTGCCGACGCCGACTTCAACGGTGACGGCATCGTGGATGGCGTTGATCTCGCGTCCCTCGTGGCCAACTGGGGCTGAACATGTCCATCCATCGATCGACCGCCGTCGGCCTCGGTTTCGGGGCCACGATCCTTGCTTCGCTGACCTTTGCCCACGAGGAAGATCCCAAGTGGAAGGATCGTGAGGCGCCCTTCCACGGGCCGATCTACCACGCGGATGGCAGCACCGACGGCCTGGCCGGCGACGGTGGTGTGGCCGGTGTGGCGTTTGATGCGAACAACGCGGCAATCCTCTCGTGGTTCCCGCTCAACACGCTCTCCGCGGGCGCGACGGAGGGGAACGACTGCTGGGGCTATGTCACGCCGCAGGGCCGCGAGATCGCGATCATGGGCATGTCCAATGGCACCGCGTTCGTGGACGTGACCAACCCGATCGGCGCCTACCAGATCGGCTTCATCAGCGGCCCGACGAGCATCTGGCGCGACATCAAGGTCTTTGGAACGCGCGCCTACGCGGTGAGCGAAGGCGGCCAGGGCATCCAGGTGATCAACCTGGCCAACGCCGACCAGGGCCAGGTGTCGCTCACCGGGACGGTCACCACCGGCGGCACCACGTCCTCCCACAACGTGGCCCTCAACACCCAGAGCGGGTTCCTCTACCGCTGCGGTGGCGGGAGCAACATCGGCTTGCGCATGTACGACCTGAACCAGTCGGCGACAAACCCTCCCTTCGTGGGGGAGTGGAACGATCGCTACGTGCATGACGCACAGGTCGTGTCGTACACGTCTGGCCCCTACGCAGGCAAGGAAGTGGCTTTTTGCTGCGCTGGCTTCAACAACGGCTCGGGATCGACGGGCTTGTACATCGTCGACGTCACCAACAAGGCCGCGCCGGCCCTCCTTGGGTCGGTCCTCTACCCCAACGCCGCCTATTCCCATCAGGGCTGGCTGTCGGAGGATCGCCAGTGGTTCTACCTTGGCGACGAGCTTGATGAGGGATCGTCCGTTCCCTACAGCACGGTCGTGGTGCTCAACGTGCAGGACCTCACCAATCCGCGATTCGTCGCCGCCCGGAACAACGGCAACGAAGCGATCACGCACAACTTCTATACCGCCAACGGCAAGCTCTTCTGCGCCAACTACCGATCCGGCATGCGGATCTTTGACATCGGCGGTGACGGCACGATGCTCACGGAATCCGGCTACTTCGACACCTACCCCGACTCCGACGCCGCCCATTTCAACGGCCTCTGGAGCCTTTTCCCGTACTTCCCCAGTGGGACCGTGATCGGCAGCGACATGGAGCGAGGCCTCTTCGTCTGGCGCGTGGGGCCGGATCCACTCCAGTTCGTCTTCCCGTCGCCCGTCGGCGAGCTGCTCAATCCCGACGGCGACACCATCGACGTCGACATCGTGCCGCTGCCGGGCGAGTTGGTGGTGCCGGGAACGGCGGTCGTGACCGTGGAGGTGGACGACACGTCCGAAGACTTCGCGCTGACCCCAATGGGCGGGAATCGGTACCGGGCCTCGATTCCGCAGCAGGCGTGCGGCCAGCGCGGCGGCATCTCGTTCCGGGCCAAGTCCCAGTCTGGCGAATGGCTTCGATGGCCGCGACTGACCGCTCACTCGGTGACTTGGGCGCAAGACCTGCAGGTCGCCTTCGATGAATCGATGGAAGCAGGCTCCACGGGCTGGTCGCCTGGGATTGCCGGCGACACGGCGGCATCCGGCAAGTGGGCCTACGGCGACCCGATCGGGACCGCCGCGCAACCCGAGAACGATCACACCACCGACGGCACGAAGTGCTTCTTCACCGGGCAGGGGACCGCAGGCGGCCAGGATGGCGAGAACGACATCGACTCGGGTTTCACGACCCTGGTGTCGCCTCCATTCAGCGCCGCCACGATTGCAGATCCGGTCGTGTCATTCTGGTACTGGCTGAGCAACAACACCGGAGCAAACCCAGGCGTCGATCCCCTGCGGACCGACCTGTCCTTTGACAACGGCCTGACGTGGACCACGGTGTTCCAGACCGTCGCCACGTCGACCGACTGGACTCGGCACGAGTTCCGGGTGCGGGACTTCGGGCCGCCTTCGCTGGCCATGCGCCTGCGATTCGTGGCCGCCGACTATTCGCCGCCCTCCACCGTCGAGGCAGCCATCGACGACATCCGCGTCGAAGGTCTCTCGTGCCCGGGCGATGCGGTAGCCGGCGACGTGGACGGCGATGGCATCGTTGGCGGCAGCGACCTGAGCCTGGTGCTCGGTTCGTGGGGCAGCGCGAACGCGGCGGCCGACGTGGACGGCAGCGGTGCGGTGGACGGGGCCGACCTCGCGATCGTCCTGGTCAACTGGAGCTGAGCCGCTCATCGACGGGTGCGTCACCTATAGTGGCACGATGCGAACCGTGATTGTTGCGGCAACGATGCTGGCGAGTTGGGTGTCCGTGGTGGCTTGTGTCCCCTCGCCCGTGGGGCGCTCATCAGCGTGTGCGGATGAACCCCAGGAGGCGACCGTCACAGCCAGCGCAACCACCTCGGGCGCGACGCGCGCCGAGGGTGAGCCGTTGGTGATCGCGGTCGAGGGCACGCCGCACTCGATGACGCTCCTGCCCATCGACGTCAACGGCACCAAGCTCTGGGTCGCCACGCACGAGACGGTGTGGGAGCTCTACGACACGCTCGTCTTCAAGCTTGACCAGAAGTCGGGAACAAGTGGTTCCGCCGCGGCTGACGCCGTGACAAGGCCGACGAAGCCATACGTGGCCGCCGACCGAGGGTTTGGCCACAATGGCTTTCCCGCCGTCAGCGTCAGCTTCGGCGGCGCGAAGTCCTTCTGTGAATGGCTCTCCGCCAAGACCGGCCGGACGGTCCGGCTCCCGACCCAGGCGGAACGGGAGGCGATCGCCGCCGCGATTGACGTCCCCGACGAATCGCTTGGCGACCTCGCCTGGTTCCAGTCCAACGCAGGCACCGCCACCCGCAAGGCGGGCCAGCTCCAAGCCGACCGGTTGGGCCTCTACGACGTCCTGGGAAACGTGGGGGAGTGGGCCGTCGCCAGCGACGGGTCCGGCGTGATCATGGGCGGTTCGTTCGAGGAACCCGCGGCCGACCTGGAGCCAGCCGATGCCCGCCCGGCCACGGATGACTGGAATGCCAGCGATCCGCAGTTCCCCAAGAGCATCTGGTGGCTCACCGACGCACCATTTGCAGGGTTTCGGGTCGTGATCGAGCGCACACCGGGATAATCTCCCTTGACGAGCATCTCCATGACACATCGACCACTCCAGACAGCTGACCGACGTTCATTCCTCGCCGCTGCCGGCGCCGCCGCCGTTGCCCCCATCGCGTTGGGTGGACTCCGTCGGCAAGACGTGGTCGAGCAGCGGTGGCTCAAGGTGGGCGTCGTCGGGTGCGGTGGCCGAGGGACCGGTGCCGCCGTGAACGCGTTGGAAGCAAGCGAGTTCGTCAGCATCGTCGCACTGGGCGACCTGTTCGAGGACCGCGTCAAGTCGGCACAGGAGGGGTTGTCAAAGCGAGGAGAGCGAGGAACGGTGCCCGATGACCGGCTCTTTGTCGGGTTCGACGCCTACAAGGGCGTGTTGGCGACCGACTGCGACATCGTGATCCTGGCCACTCCCCCAGGATTCCGCCCCGGCCACTTCGAAGCCGCCGTCGCCGCGGGCAAGAACGTCTTCATGGAGAAGCCGGTGGCGGTGGATCCCGTGGGCATCCGCAAGGTCATCGCGGCCGCACGCGCCGCGGACGAGAAGAAGCTCTGCGTCGTCTCTGGCACGCAGCGTCGGCATGAGCAGTGCTACCTCGAGGCGATGAAGCGAATTCACGACGGGGCACTGGGCAAGCTCTCCGCGGCCAAGGCCTACTGGAACATGGGCGGCCTCTGGGTGGTGGAAGCGCAGGCCGATCGCTCCGACATGGAGAACCAGGTCCGCAACTGGCTCTACTACACATGGCTCTCGGGCGACCACATCACCGAACAGCACGTGCACAACCTGGACGTGGTGAACTGGGCGTTCCAGGCCGTGCCGGAGCGGTGCGTCGCGCTCGGCGGTCGGCAGGCCCGGACGGACCCGAAGTACGGGCAGATCTTCGATCACTTCGCCGTCGACTATGAGTATCCGGAGCAGCGCTTCGCCCTGAGCATGTGTCGCCAGCAGGACGGGACCGACGGTCGCGTGCAGGAGCAGATCTTCGGCAGCGAAGGCGTGGCGATCCTGAGCTCGGGAAGTGCGTCGATCGACGGCGTCAATGAGTGGAAGTTCAAGGGGCCGCAGCGGAACCCCTACGTCCAGGAGCACATCGACCTCCAGGAGGCGATCCGCACCGGCAAGCCGGTGAACGAGGGCGTTCGCGTCGCGGAGAGCACGCTCACCGCGATCATGGGCCGCATGGCGGCCTACACCGGCAAGGTGGTGACGTGGGACGAGGCCATGAACAGCACGCTGGACCTGATGCCCGCCGTGATGGAGTTCACCAGCCTCCCGGTGGCGCCAGTCGCCATCCCCGGCAAGACGTCCTGAGGCCTGCGGATTGTTCCCCGTCCAAGACGTGGATGGGTTGCTACTTGGGCAGCGTGACGGCACCGGCCTGCACCAAGGGCAGCAGCTCGTGGGCGAGGTCGGGCACGTCGCGGAACCGGCGCGAGGCGGGGGGAAGCGCCGCAGCTGACCCGGGCGTTCCATAACCGCCATCCACCAGCCACACCGGCCACCTCGCCGCAGCGGCGGTCTCCACGTCGATCATCGAGTCGCCGATCAAGAGCCCACGTCCTGGATCGACGCCGCAGCGTCGGGCCGCCTCGTGCAGCATCCAGGGCGAGGGTTTGCGTTCTCCCGTGTCGCCGCCGATCACCGTCTTCAGCAGCGAGTCGATGTTCAGCCGCGTGGCGATCTGGACCGCAAATGATTCAAGCTTGTTCGTGGTGATCGCGCACGGCACGCCCAGCGCGAAGAGGCGAAGAAGGAGCTCGCGCGCTCCGGGGCGAAGCGAGGACCCGGATTCGCAGGTGCGGCCGTACGCCTCCACGAACATCGCGTGGCCCCGTTCCACTTCGTCGGCATCGGGGTCCCTCCCCAGCCCATCCTGGAGCGCGCGGGTCACCAGGACGCGCGTGCCGCGGCCGATCCACGAGGCGACACTCGCCTGCGCCGCCGCACCGAGGCCGCATCGAGTGCGCATGGCGGCCACGGCCTCCGCCAGTCCAGGCAGCGAGTCAATCAACGTGCCGTCCAGGTCAAACGCAATGCACTCAACTCGCATGGGCATCAGTCCCTGCCAAAGCGGCCCAGTCGCCGTGAGTGGTGGTGGCTCCTGGAGCGGGGTCGTCGGCGGCCTCGTCATCGTTGGGGGTGGTCTCTTCCCGCACGCGTACCGCGCGCAGGCCGAGGGACTCGATCAGCGTCGTGGCCTGGCCCGCGCCGAGGATGCACAGCGCCGTGGCCGAGGCGTCCACGACCGCGCCATCGGGACCGACGACGGTCGCGGCTCGCCGCGCCGTGAGTGGTTCTCCGTCATGGGGGTCCAGGAGGTGGCCCACCCGGCGCCCATCGACCATGGCCCATTGCTCGGTGTCGCCGCTCGTGGAGACGCTCAGGTCGCGCAGCACGAGCATCGGCGCGTCGCCGCCGAGGCCGTCGTCCACCTGCACTCGCCACCCGGAAGTTCCGGGAGGAGCGCCATCGGCACGGATGTCCCCCGAGACCGCGACCAGCACCGCGGTGGCGCCCGCGTCGCGAGCCGCCTGCGCTGCGCGATGGGCGCCAAGACCCTTGCCGACACCTCCCAGGTCAAGGGTCACCATTGGATCGGCGCACCGTGCGGCAGGGATCACTGAAGCGCGCCACTCGATGAGGGTCCATCCCACGTGGCGCCGCGCCTGGGCCAGCGCATCGCTTGACGGGCGTCGACCCGTCTCTCGCGCCTCGCGCCACAGGGCGACGATCGGACCAACGGTGGGGTCGTACGCGCCATGGCTCGCGCTCGCCACGCGTCGCGCGGCGCCCATCGCGCTCGCGGTGATCGGGCCCAGCGTCGTCCACGTGGACCATTGAGCAGGGAGCTGCCGGACCTCGCTCGTGGCCCGGTAGTCAGAGAGGGCCGCGTCGCATCGATCCAGTTCGTCGATCGCGGCGCGTGCGGCGGCCCTGGCGGATGTTCCATCTGCCGCGTGGGCGACGATACGGGCTTCAGTGCCCATCACCAGCACGCGGCACTCCTCCACCGTGCCAGCGGCGACCACCCGAGCCGTGGCGACCGCGACGAGCGCGATCGTGAGCCCATGGAGCATCGGAGGGGCGGTCCCCGCCCGTGGAATGGCTGGCGCTCGCATGAATCAGGAGTCCCCAGCGTGCGGCCCCGGTCCCAGGTGCCGAGCCTGCGACTGCACGCCGCGCTGCAAGCCTGCGGCGAGCGGCTTGATGCGCGAAAAGTGCATGGTGCCCGCGGCGGTCTTCACGGTGTTCGTCACTTCCACCTCCAGGACCTCGCCGAGCCGCTCGGCGGCATCCTCCACCACGACCATCATGCCCTCGGGAGTGAAGCCCACGCCTTGCTGGCGCTGGTCGCCCCGGCGGACGATCTCCACGCGCAACCCTTCGCCAATCCCGGCAGCGATGTGCAGGACGCTCGCCAGTTCGTGCAGGTTCAGCACCTGGATGCCCCGGATCATGGCCACCTTGGCCAGTCCGCTGTCCAGCGTCAGGATGCGCGAGCCGTCACGATGTGCCAGGTCGATCAGCTGGGAATCGACGCCGCGGCCGTCACTGGCGGTGTGCTCAACCTCCATGTCGACCAGCGGGGCGGCCTGCAGCCGCTCAACGGTCTCCAGTCCGCGCCGGCCCTTCGCGCGCTTGAGGCGATCGGCGCTGTCGCTGAGCGTCTGCAACTCCGAAAGCACGAACTCCGGCACCAGGAGCGGCGCATCCAGGAAGTGACCGGCGGCGAGCGACTCCACCCGGCCGTCGATGAGCGTCGATGTGTCCAGCAGGATGGGCCGGACGCCGCGCGTCTGCCGCGAGAACTCCACGTAGGGAATCACCAGCCGGAAGTCGTCCTTGGTCGTGAGCACGATGCTCACGCTGAGGTAGCAGAGAATGATTCCCAGCACCACCTTGGCGAGCGGGATGTAGATGCTGTAGTTGTCGTCCTTCAGTTCCCACGCGTTGCTGATCGTGTCGATCAGCGTGCCGATGGCGATGGCCGCCACCAGCCCCAGGCACAACCCGAGGTACGCGCCGACCAGGCTGGTCAGTCGCTTGCGAGGCGTCAGTGCGTCCAGCGCGATGACGGCCAACCCCAGGGCAGACGCCGACACGATGATCCCCAGGACCGTGGAGAAGCCGAACTCGTTGACCGTCCTGGTGCTGGAGACCACCAGCATCGTGACCACCACCAGCAGCACGATGAAGATAAGCCGGATCGCGGAGAGCAGGAAGGTGCGTTCGTGCGTCCCGTCGGCCCGACGTCTCGGGGCGTGGGATTCGCTGGTCGGGTACTCGCTCGCGTCCACGTACGGACTTTACCGACGACGCGGTGGTACGATTGCGGGGCGCGGTCCAGAGGACGGCCGGGCCCGTCGGTCGGGCTTCCCGTGAATCTGGTCAGGGCCTGACGGCAGCAGCCATAAGCGTTGTGGTCCGAGCCTGCGGTCACCTGGCCGTCCTCCAGACCGTGCAATCGAACTCGCCCGCAGCGGCGCTCCCAAAGGGGACTGTCTGGATCGCACTCTCATGCCACCTCGCACGCCGACTGCTGCCGCCAAGGCCAACGATGGGGCCACCGCTGGGGCCACCGCTGGGGCCACCGCCGGTGGCAAGACCCCCTCGGCGGCCGGCCGCGCGGAGGGCGGGCACTACCAAGTGCTCGCTCGCCGGTATCGATCCCAGTCCTTTGGCGAAGTGGTCGGGCAGGAGACGATTGCCAGCACCCTCCAGAACGCCATCGCGCTGGGGCGGACGGCGCACGCATACCTCTTCACCGGGACGCGCGGCGTGGGCAAGACCAGCATGGCCCGCATCTTTGCCCGTGCCCTGAACCTCTCCGGCGACGGAGGATCGGCAGGGGGCGGCGGCGGGTTCCTGTTGCAGTCGGAGGATGTCGGCGAAGCGATCCTCAAGGGACAGGACATCGACGTCATCGAGATCGACGGCGCCAGCAACCGCGGCGTGGACGATGCGCGGAGCTTGATCGCCGGCGCGGGGATTGCTCCCACGCGCTCGCCCTACAAGGTCTACATCATCGACGAGGTCCACATGCTGACCACGCCGGCGTTCAACGCGCTCCTCAAGACGATGGAGGAGCCGCCGGCACACGTCAAGTTCATCCTGTGCACGACCGAAGCGCACAAGGTGCCCGCCACGATCCAGTCGCGGTGCCAACGCTTTGATTTCCGGTCCATCTCGGTCACTCGCATCCAGGCGCACCTCGAACACGTCCTCGCGGCGGAGGGCATCACCTGGGATTCGGAAGCGCTGGTGCAGGTCGCCCGGCTGGCCAACGGGTCCATGCGCGATGGACTCAGCCTGCTCGAGCGGTTGATCGCGGCGGCGAAGGGGCACATCTCCACCGATGGCGCTCGCACCGTGCTTGGTCTTCCCGACGGCGAGCGGCTGGACGCCATCGTCGCGGCCGTGGCTGGAGGCCAGCCGCGAGAGGCCTTGGTCGCGGCATCGGCGCTCATGGCCACGGGTGTGTCGGTCGACCACCTCCTGGAACTCCTGGCCGAGCGATTTCGTCTGGCGATGGTGGTCGCTTCATGCGGCGACACCCAGCTTCCCGAGGATCTTTCCCCCGACCAGTGTCGCGAGGCCGCGGCGGCCGCCTCCGAGATGGCGCTTGAGGACTTGGTGCACGCGGTCGCCTTGTGCGATGCGACGGCGCGGACCACCCGCAGCAGTTCCATCCCGCGCGCCATCCTTGACGCGCTCCTGGTGAGGCTGGCGCTGTCGGATCGATTCGCCACGCTGGCCGCCGGTGGAGAGATCGAGCCCAACCAAAAAAAAAAGGCCAGTGAGCCAGTCGCCCGGGTCGTGAGTGCGGCGGCCGCGAGTGCCCCGGCCGCGAAATCGCCGGCCGCGAGCACGCCGGCCGCCAGCGTTCCCCCACGAACACCATCGCCCGCTCCACCACCACCCACGCACCCACCGGTCAACCAGCAGGAGGCGATCGCCGAGGCGGCGCGGGATCCCCTCATCCAGGAGCTCATGAGCGTCTTGGACGCGACGGTCGTCCGCGTGGAAGTGCCTGAGAGGGCGGGTGCGGCGTCGGCCCAGCGCCCGGCATCGGACGAGGAGGGTGACGAGTGAGCGATCGCACCGAGAGCGGGGCCCCGGCCAGCGTGGCCCGGCTGGTCGCCCGGTTGCAGGAACTTCCCGGCATCGGCCGCCGGAGCGCCGAACGGATCGCGTTCTGGGTGCTGAAGGCGAGCGATGACGAGGCTGCTGCGCTGGCGAACTCAATCAATGACGTCAAGCGCTCGGTGCGCAACTGCCGCGTCTGCTGGAACCTGGCTGAGCGAGATCCCTGCTCCATCTGCGGGGATTCCAGCCGCGACGGATCGACGGTCCTGGTGGTGGAGCAACCGCGAGACCTCCTGAGCATCGAGCACGCCGGGATGTACCGAGGCACCTACCACGTCTTGATGGGCCGACTGGACCCGCTCGACGGGATCGGGCCTGACAACCTGACCTTCGGGGACCTGGCGAGGCGCATTGCCGACCCGGCCGCCAACGCAGGAGGGGTCATGGTCCAGGAAGTGATCCTGGGCCTCAATCCGGACCTCGAGGGCGACACGACGGCGCTGTGGATCGAACAGCAGTTGCGCACCAGTGCCGTCAAGGTGACGCGGTTGGCGCGCGGGCTTCCATCGGGTTCGCAGATCGAGTACCTCAACGCGGCCGTGCTGGCCGACGCATTCGCCGGTCGCCGCAGCGCCTCGCCTGACGGGGGCCGCACGCGATGAATCCTCGGCTGGAACAGCGGCAAAGGCTTGACCAGCGACTGCAGCAGAAACTGGCGCCGCGCATGATCCAGGCGATGGAGATCCTTCACCTGGGGCTGGACGATCTTGAAGACCGGGTGCAGCAGGAGCTGGAGAAGAACGTGGCGCTGGAGCGGGTCGAGCCCCGTGATGGGTCGGCTGACGGCGATGGTGCCGGGCGGCCGGGCGACCATGACCAGCGGTATCGGCCGCGAGTGTCGGAGGAGTCGCATGAGGCCCGTGCGGCGATGTTTGCGCAGGCTCCCGGCCGACTCGAGTCCCCATCGGAGGACCTTCATTCCCAGTGGTCGCTGGTCGAGTGCCCGCCCGCGGATGCGGCGCTGGGCGCGTTCCTCATCGACAACCTGGATGGCCATGGGTTCCTGTGCGAGCCATCCGGCGCGCTGGCCGCCGCGGCGACCGCGACGTCCGGCCGCACCGTGACCGCCGCCGACGTGGATCGAGTGCAGGACCAGATGGTCCGTGAACTGGAGCCCGTGGGGATCGCGGCGCGGAACCGGGAGCAGTCGCTCCGACTCCAGTTGGAGCGCATCCCCTCGCGGCTGATGCCGACGGCGCTCAAGGCGGATGCGATTCGTGCCGTGGCCGCTTCCCTGGATGACCTCGAACGCAACCGGCTTCCCAAGCTGGCGCGGGAGCTTCGCCTTCCCCTGGCTCGGATGCAGGAGATCCGGGACATCGTGGTGAAGCTGGATCCATCGCCGCTCGCACAGCTCAACCGGGAGTCGGCGAGGCCGGTGCGGCCCGACGCCTACATCGTGTACGACGCTGACCAGGACCGGTACGTGGTGGCGCTGGCCCGAGGCACGCAGCCCGCCCTGCGCGTGGCCCCCGCGTACGAAAAGATGGCGGCCTCCAAGGAGACTCCCGTCGAAGCCCGCGCGATGATCCAGGAGGGGATCAAGAAGGCGAAGTGGGTCATCGATGCGATCGACCAGCGAGCCACGACGCTCCGAAGGGTGCTGGACGAGGTCGTGTCCCTGCAGCGCGACTGGCTGGACAAGGGGAAGGGATACCTGCACCCGATGCCGATGACCGACGTGGCCGGCCGCATCGGCGTGGCCATCTCGACGGTCTCTCGCGCCGTCGCCGGGAAGTGGGTCGCCACGCCGCAGGGCGTGGTGGAGATTCGCCGGTTCTTTTCCGGCGGCACCCCTGGACCCGATGGGCGCCCGCTCGCGTGGGACGCGGTGCGCCGGATGATTGCCGAGATGGTGGCCACCGAGGACAAGCGGAAGCCATTCAGCGACCAGGCGATGGCACGGGACTTGGCGGCCAGGGGAGTGGAGATCGCGCGGCGAACGGTCGTGAAGTATCGAGAGGCGCTGGGCATCCCGTCCTCGCGGCTCCGGCGCCGACACGGGGATCGACCCTCATGAAGTGCCCGCAGTGCCGTTACAGCCTGTGGGGATTGCCGCCGGGCCCGTGCCCAGAGTGCGGGCGCCCGTTTGATCCCACCGAGTTCAACTTCGTGCGCGGATCGGTGCTGTTCCTCTGCCCCTCCTGTGGGCAGAAGTACAAGGGGAACGACGACCGTGGGGTCCCTGCGCCGCGACAGTTCGAGTGTGCGGCGTGCCATGCTCCCGTCGATGCCTCCGGCATGCGCGCCGAGCCGGCGCCCGGCGTGGACCCGGATCGATGCGAGGCGCTGCAGCACCCATGGCTTGACCGCGGGGAACGATCGGTCGCCATGGCGTGGGCCGCCACGTGGTGGAAGATGGCGACGACCCCTGGCCCGACGATTCTGGCACTTCGGGGGCGACCGTCGCTTGGTGCCGCCGTGGCCTACGTGGCCGTGATCGCCGGCCTCATCGTGGTGGGGGCAACGCTCCTCCTCGTGATGTGGCTCGTGGCGGCGACCGGTTCCTTCGACAGTTCGCTCGCGCTCGCGGAACTGACGGACGGCGTGGTTTTCGGCGGGATGTTCACTGGCGTCGCGGCGGTCGCGCTCATGATCTGGATCGTGCTGGCCCACCTCGTGATTCGGGCCTTTCCTCGAGGTGGAGACGCGCCACGGAGGCTGCGAGTCACTGCCGAGTGCATCCTCTGGAGCTGCGGCGGATTCGTGCTTGGGGTCGTCCCGGTCATGGGGGGCTGCTCGGTGGTGCTGGGTGCCGCGTGGGTGGCCTTCACGGCGGCCAAGTCGCTGGAAACCGCCCATCGAGTCACCTGGTGGCGCGCGGCCCGCGCCACCGTGTTCCCGCTCCTTGGGCTGCTGCTCCTCCCCTGCATTGGCTTCGCGATCCTCTCCTCGGTGGCACTCAATGCCATCAACCAGATCCCGGTTCTCCCGCCGGCGGGGCAGGGTGGCCCGGTCGGATCGATTGGTCCCTCCGGGCCGACCATCGCGGCACCCGGCGCCGCACCTGGAAGCGTGACCGTGCTCACGCTAGACGCGCAGCAGCTCCCAACGGCCAAACCGGAATCGCAGCCAGAAGGCGATGCCGCGGACGACCAGCTCGGCGCAGAGCCCGATCCAGATCCCCGTGAGTCCCCACCCGAGCGCCAGCCCGAAGAGCCAGGCCAGCGGTAGCCGTACGAGGTAGCTGCTCAGGGCGGTGATGCCCAGGATCCAGACCGTGTCGCCAACGCCGCGGAGTCCGTTGCGGCAGACCATCCCCATGGCGAAGAACACCTGGATGAATCCACAGGTGACCAGCAGCGGCGGGACCGACTCCAGGTGCACCGGGGCATCGCTGATCAACGCCGTGAGGGGGCGTCCCGCCACGATGAACACGATGCCGAAGAGTCCCATCAGGATCATGCCGATGGCGAGGCAGTGATTGATGCTCTTGCGTGCCATCATCGGGTTGCCGGCCCCAAGGTATTGCCCCGCAAGCGTCCCGGCGGCGGTGCCGATCGCGAATCCGGGGAGGAACGAAAAGGCCTCCCACTGCACCGCGATCATGTGAGCCCCGACCAGGCCATCCTTCGGGGCGCCATCGATGCCGCGCGCCGCCACTTCACCGATGAACCGGAGCACGAAGAGGTTGACGGCCCAGAGGGCGATTCCCTCGAGGAAGTTTGGGAAGCCCACTCGAAGGACGCGCCAGGTCATGTCGCGAGTCGGGCGCAGGTGCGCCCTCGTCGGTTTCATGTCCTTGACGCCGCGCCAGAGCACGACCAGTGTCATCGCGGCCCCGACGAAGTAGGAGATCGCCGTCCCGGCGGCGATGCCGATGACGCCCCACTCCGTCGGGTCCACGCCGAGTGCATTGCCCAGGGTGATCGGCCCCAGCGAGATCGTGACGCCGGAAAGGAGCCAGCTCGCGAAGACGTTCACGATGTTGACGATCACGGCCACCACGCTGGGCAAGGTCGTCTCGCCGGCACCGTGAAGCGCCATCGACCCGACCGTCATCAGCCCGGTGAACGGCATGGACAGCGCGACGATCCGCACGTAGTCGCGGCAGTGGTGCCGGGCCGTCTCGCTGAGCTGGATGACACTCATCAGCGGGTCGATCGCCATCCAGACCGCGGCGCCCACCAAGGCGCCCCAGAGGAGGGAGAGCACGATTCCCTGGCCGCTGGCCATGTTGGCCTCGCGCGTGTCGCCGCTCCCCATCGCGCGCGCGATTATGGCCTGCGAACCGACGCCCAAGCCAGTCATGGCGATGCCGATGAACCAGCCGATGTATGAGCCGATGCCGATCGCATCAAGCGCTGGGACACCGACCGGGTCGGGGATGCCGCCCGCGAGCATCTTGTCCACCAGCCCGACGGCGGCCGCAAGCAACTGCTGCACGAGGACCGGCGTGGCCAAGATCCAGATCGCGCCTTCCAGCGACTTGCCGGCCAGCTTGCCCCTGCGAATCGTCCCGACCGAGTCGGGCCCAGCCTCGATCTTCTCCTCCGCGGTCTCCAACAGGGGGAGGTCGTCGGGATCGACCATCGTCGGCCGCCTCACGCCGGGCTCGGGTGGGCGGTCACGCTCGCCGACGGTCATCGCGCCGCCGGTGCTGGCTGGTCAACCACAGGCTCACGGCCCTCTCCAGTCGACCGGCGACCCGGATCTTCCAGCCCGATCGGGAGCGCAGGCTGTTCCCAGACCGTCGACCCGAAGGGATTGATGCGCGCCAAGAACCCGAAGGGGCGTTGGTAGGTGAGGAAGAGGTAATCCGTGGATGGCGTGAATCGAGCCTTGACCGGCGTCGCGTCGTACCACGTGAGCCAGGCACGGCGGTCCAGCCCATGCGACTGCCCCGTCATGATCCAGAGGCTCCACTCGGCTGCGCGGTTCACGCCAAGTTCAGGCTGGTCCAACGCCGCAATCAGCGCCTGGAAGGCGGCATCGCTCCGGTACATGCCCAGCGCCAGCGCGAGTTCCACGCGGATGGTCGAGTCATCTTCTTGCGCGACCGTGAGCTTGCTCCAGATCACCTGCTCCACCCGTGGCTGGTAGATCCGCTGCAATCCCTTGGCCGAAGCCAGCCGCACCTGGACATTGGGCGAGTCCAGCTGCTTGGCGATGATGAACGCATCCTCCGCGGTCCCATGGTGGGAGAGGGCGGTGATTGCGGCGCTCTTCACGAGCGGATCGATCGACTCCTCGACATACACGCGGTAGAGCTTGAGGTACTCCTCGTTGCCCCCGAACGACGCCCCCGCGAGCAGCGCGAGCCCTTCACGCTGGAGCGATGGATTGGTCGGGTCGACCGCCCACGTCGCGGCCTCGGCGGGCGTCGGCGGCGAGATCTGCGAACCGAGCCAGTGAAAGTCGCTGGTGATCGTGTCACAGGCGCCGAGCAACGTCAGCAGGAGCAGGGCGGGACGGGCGAACGGCGGCATGCGGCGCGCATCGTACGGAGACTCAGGTACCCTCGCGCGGATGCCGATGGTGACGGTCAAGGGCTTCCCGCTCGGTGTCTACGAGACCAACGGCTACGTTGTCTGGGACCCCGAGGATTCCACGCGTGCCTGCTGGATCATCGATACCGGCGAGGGGCCGGAGCCGCTCTTCGCAACCGTTCGCCACGAGCGGCTCGTCCCCGCCGCGATCCTGTACACCCATGCGCACGTGGACCACATCGCCGGGGCGGGGCAGGCGACGGCCGCCTACCCGGGAGTCCCTCGACTGGCCAATCGGCTGGAGCATGATTGGTTCGGCGACCCCGACCGGAATCTCAGCGCGTGGAGTGGCCTGCCCGTCACCGTGCCGGCCCCGACGGGTCCGCTGGAGGATGGCCAGCTTCTCGCGCTGGGGCGTTCCACGTGGCGCGTGATGGCGACGCCTGGCCACAGCCCGGGCTCCGTCTCAATCGTCTCCACCAACGTGGAGAGTCCGGTCGCCTTCACCGGCGACACCGTGTTCGCGGGATCGGTCGGCCGGGTCGATCTCCCCGGTGCGAACCCCGCGGCCCTGGAATCGACGCTGTTCGATCGACTGCTCTCGCTTCCGGATGTGACGACGATTCATCCAGGCCATGGTCCGGCGACCTCGATTGGCGCGGAGCGAGTGTCGAACCCATTCCTCCGCGCCGGCCGCGCGGCGTTCAGCCGGGCGTTTTCCTGAGGTCCTGCGCCGCCGTCCAGGCCGCCATTCGTCCTTCCAGGATGTCCAGGGGCAACGCGCCGGCCCCGAGCAGGTGATCGTGGAATGCACGGATGTCGAATCTCGTCCCGAGGACGCGCTCGGCCTCAGCACGCATGCGGCGGATCGCCAACTCCCCGATCTTGTACCCCGTCGCCTGACCCGGCCACGCGATGTATCGATCCACCTCACGCTCGATGTTGAGGTCCGACAGCCCCGTGTTGGCCCGCATGTACGAGATCGCGCGCGCGCGGCTCCACCCCAGCGCGTGGATGCCCGTGTCCACCACCAGCCGGCACGCTCGCCACTGCTCAAAGCCCAGCCGCCCGAAGTCCGCGTAGGGGTCGTGTTCGTAGAAACCCATCTCGATCCCCAGCCGCTCGGCGTAGAGCGCCCATCCCTCCACGAAGACGGTGTAGTGGAGATCGCGCCGGAAGAGGTGCTGCCCCGTCATCTCCTGCGCGAGCGCGATCTGGAGGTGGTGCCCGGGAACGGCCTCGTGCAGGGAGAGCGGGACCATGTCGTAGGTCGGGCGTTCGGCCAAGGCGTACGTGTTCGCGCAAAACCACCCCGGGAGCCCGGTCTCCAGGCTCCCTGACTGGTAGTACGCGGTCGTCTGCGAGGGCGCCATGAACGCCGGAATCTCCCGAACGCCGTAGGGGAGCTGCGGCAATCGCCGAAAGAAGCGGGGGAGCTCCGCGTCGATCGTCTTGCAGATGTCCCGGTATCCAGAGAGCAGCGCGTCGGCGGATGCCGGGACGAACTGCGGATCCGACCGGAGGAACCGGACGAACGCATCGAATCGGTCCTGTTCTGGAAGCGCCCCACGCTCCGCATTCGCGGATGCCCACGGCGTTCGAGCGATCACGGCCATCATCTCCGACCGAATCCGCGCCACCTCCGAGAGTCCGAGGTCGTGGATCTCCTGCGCGGTGAGTCGCGTGGTGGTGAATGAGTGGAGCTCGTGGTCGTAGTACTCCCGCCCCATCGGCTGGTCGCTTGCGGCTGGCGACTGGATGCAGGCGGGGATGTAGGACTCTCGGAGGAATCCCGCCATGGAGCGCAGCGCGGCGAGCGACGACTCGCGCGCGGCATCCACTCGCTGCAGCAGCATGGTTCGCTCAGGCTCTTCCAGCCCGGGCCAGTCGCGCAAGACCGGCACGCGCCACCCTTGCAGTCCTCCGCGGTCCACGGCCTTGAACTGGTCCAGCACTCCAGTCATCGCGACCGTCGAAGGGACGAGTCCCTCCCGCAGTCCTTGGTCCAGCGTCGCGCGAACCTGCTCCACGACGGCGGGCTGCTTCTCAAGTCGCGCCACGAACCACCGGACGTCATCCGCAGTCCGGAAGGGGGTGTCGTCCGGGATGATGGCGAGCGACTGCTGCGGACCGCCCCGGCCGTGGACCGGCATGAGCCATCGACGGAATCGATGCCCCTCCGTGCCCCGTTCCAGCTCCCCGACCAGGAGCGCGACGTCAAGTCGACCATCCTCGTCCAGCGCACCGCCTTGCAGCAGGGTGCGAGCCTGGGTCAGCAATTCCATGGCCCGAAGGTGCCGCCGTTCGATGGCTGCCACAGAGTGGTCGGCCACCGCCGTCGGGTCGACGCTCCTGCCGCGTGCGAATGCGGCCTCGGGAAACTCCCCGTCAGACCATGCGACGTACGAATCCAGCAGGGGCGATTGTGGGGTCGGCGCTCCGCCCTGGTCGCCAGGCGCGGAAACCGCCCCAAGGGCCAAGACGGGTGCCATCCATAGGCTCCAGCAAGGATTCCTGCCGGCCATCGAGGGCCGGAACCGTGTGGAAGGGTTGGCTTTTGTTTGAAAGTGCGGCAAGCGGTGTTAGCCTCTGCGGAGGTTTGTACCTCAATCCAGGAGACTTACGCATGGCACAGTTGGCTGCTCTCAATCGCACGATCTTGGTCGCCGCCCCGATGGCCGCGTTGGCCGTCGCCGGCAGCGTGTTCGGTCAATCATCCTCCCAGGTCGCCATCCCGTCGGGACAGACCTGCACGGTCACGACCGTGATCACCATCGAGCACGGAACGTTTGGGACGGATTCCGATTCCCAGACCGCGACCCACTCGCTGGCAGGTCAGGCCAACCTCTCGATGCCCAATGCGGCACCCCCCTTCACGGCCCTCACGGCGTCCCCGATGGCGTACCAGATCGGCGGGCACGTGTACACGTTCGAGTTCTTCTGCTTCCCATTCATCGGGTGCCAGACGCTGGGGGTCAACCTCTCCTCGATCACACTCAACCTGCCAAGCGGCACTTCGGCCGTGTCGGGTTCTGGGGCGTTCAACTTTGCCGGTGCGACCTGGGACATCGTGGCGAACTACACCACCTCTGGCATCGACAATGGAACGTATGAACTGATCGATACCACCAACGCCGTCCACGCCGGCCGACTGACGGCCACGGCCTCCACGGCGAAGCTCGACCAGCTTTCGCTCGGAGTGGTTCATTTCGACACGCCGCCAGAGAGCCTTCCCGCGGGCGTCAATGCGATCAGCATTGACATCACCGCGACGCTGGGCAGCAATTTCTTCATTGGCCCCTGGGGCCCGGCGTGCGCCCCCGCGGACGTCAACTGCGACGGCAGCATCGATGGCATCGACCTTGGGCAGCTGCTCGCCGGCTGGGGCGGCCCCTCGGGCGACACCAACGGCGATGGCACGACCGATGGCATCGACCTCGGGGCCATCCTGGCCGCGTGGGGAACCTGACGCCACTCGGCACGAGCAGTCGGAATGAATCGGCGGGGCCGTTGCGTTGGCACGGTCCCGCCGTATCCTTGCAGGGTCCATGAGCCAGATGCCTGACGTTGAACAGGGCTACGCCCCGCCCGCCGTCAGGCAATTCTCGGTCTTCCTCGACAACCGGGTTGGCAAGCTCCTGGAACTGCTGCAGGCCGTGGAGGAGCGGCCGGACCTGAACCTGGCGGCGATCAGCGTGGTTGACTCCAGCGACTACGCCGTCGTCCGGATGATCTTTTCAAACGCCGATGCCGCCCGGCACTTGCTCTCCAGGTGTCGATTCACCTTCTCGGAGACGTCCGTCGTCGTCGTGGCGCTCGCGGAAAACCAGAGCGTGTCGTCCATCTGCCTGGCGCTCCTGGCCGCGGAGGTGAACATCCGTTTCGTGTACCCCGTGTTCATGAGCCATGGTGACTCAACCGTCGCCCTTTCCGCCGACGACACCCAATTCGCGGGACAGGTCCTCCTGCGAAAGCGGTTCCGGCTCCTCGGCGAAGAAGATTTTTGCTGACGGATCCGGACCCGGCGGGCCGCCCTCAGGCTGCCGACGCTAGTCCGCGGGCTTGTCGCTGACCTCGGTCCGATCACCCTCGCCGTAGCGATACGTCTTGCCCTCTGGCTCGTCGCGGCAGGCCTTGTGGCTGCCGTCGCAGTGGGGGAAGTTCTTGGTCAGCCCGCAGGCGCAGATGAAATAGGGCTTCGGGGAGGGGTCCAGCTTGACTGGTCCGGTCGCGTCGCACTTGATGAGGCGTGCCATGGGTCGATGGATGGTAGGGCGCGCGCGGTTCGTTCACACGCGATCGCTGGTGGAGGCGCTTGTGCGATCTGTTTCCCAGACGCGGACCCCGACGAACGACAAGGGCGACCCATCGAGTGCGGCGGCCATCAGTTCGTGGATCGTGATCGCGATGTTCTCCACCGACGGAAGTCGATCCGAAAAGTAGGGGGTGTCCAGGTTGAGGTGCTTGTGGTCCAGGTGCTGCAGCACCGACGACTCGACAATGGCATCCAGATCGACGGCCAGCGCGTCCGGCCCATGGCCGGGGTCGACGGCGACCCGGAGGCGGTAGTTGTGGCCGTGGCCATTCGGGTTTGAGCACTTCCCGAAGAGAGCCAGGTTCGCCTCGTCCGGGAGCCCCTCGACGGCGAGCCGGTGGGACGCGGCGAACTCGTAGTCGCGGAGGAGGACGACGGCGGGGCTGGTGTGGGGGCGCATGGTGAGGGTCGTGTAGGGAGAGGCGGACAGGCTGACCTGTTGAATCGTGGTTGAACCGCGGGCGAGGCCACGAAGAAGGGGGTCGGTGGCGATCCGCTGGAGCAGCGCAACATGTGCCCAGGTGTCGCCTTCGCCACAGGGGTGCTCGGCGAGGGCTGACTGCAGAGTCAGACGGACAGCTTCATCGATCGACACAACGGATGTGATGTATCCCGAAGCGAGATCTGGATTTCCTTGCAATTCAACGCCGACCTCGACCAGTCGTGACCATCGATGGATGGGAGTCCCGCCTGCGAAAGCGTTGCGTGGCTTCGAGTTGGGGTTCGGAGGTTCAGTCGCGTTGGGGAGTACGGAATCGACCCGTACGACACGGGAGAGCGTTACACGAACGGAATTCTGACGGGTTTTCAACAAAAAGAGTTATCCGCTTGACATCAGGCAACATCGAGTCTACTCTTGAGTCATCAGTGAGCCCCCGGAAGGGCTCGGCGTGAGCTCCGCTCCGCCGGGCCTTTTTTATTTGTCCGGCGGCTTGGGCCTCCGCACACTCGGACGACCACACCCAAGCTGAACTGCGCGTAGGTTGCGACCCGCACGTGTCGCGACCATCGACCACCCTTGCGTTCATCGCGTACCTCGCCGCGCAAGTTGCCTGCACTCCGGAGCCTTCCACCACTGGTTCCTCAACTCCGGGCACCCGGCCGCCGAGTGGGGCCATCATCGAGGTCGGCCCCGGCGTGCGTGCGGATGTGGGCATGCATTGTGTTCTTGCCGACACCGTCGTATGCCAAGACGAGGGCTTCCTTGAGCAGCTGGTGTGCCTTGCTGGAACGCGCGAGCACGAGTCGATCCTTGCCCTGACCGCCCGGCCTCGTGATGTTCACGCCGCACTGCTCTTGGTGGGGGCTGAGCCAGGAGACACAGGATCGTGGCGGCAGGGCATTGCGCCCAACGGCGCGGTCACCACAGTCGCCATCCCGCCGAGCGGGTCGAGACTCTCTGTCTGGGCAAGGTGGGTCGATGGATCGGGCTCCGAGCACGAATCGCGACTGCATGAGTGGGTCCGAGACGTCAACTCCGGCTTGGTGATGCCCGACGGGCCGTTCGTCTTTTCCGGAAGCATCGTCCAGGACGTGGAGGAGCGGGATGCCTCGGGAGAACCCACTGGCGAGGTCAGGACCGTGTACGCGGCGGATCTTGGCGGCTCGGTCGTGGGACTGGTCACCTTCGGGGATGAGGTGGTCGCGTGGCAAGAGGTGATTCCCGACCAGGTCGACGTCGCGCCCGCAGTGTGGGTGGCGGATCCATCGGTCATCCCGGCGCTCGGGACCCCGGTGACGCTGGTGTTGTGCGTGGAGCATCGCCAATAGACTCAGCGCGTGCGCATCCTCGGCATCGATCCAGGAACGGTATTGGTGGGATATGCGGTGGCGCACGTGAAGCGGGCCGCGGGGCGTGGCGCCGTGACCAGGGCCGCGAGTGGCGGCGCCAACGCGATCTCCCTGCCGGGAGAGCCAACCATTGCGGACGCGGGCGTGATTCGCCTGAAGGCGTCTGCTCCCTTGGAATCCAGGCTGGCCACCCTCTACCGAGAGATCACCGAACTGGTCTCCGAGGCCCAGCCTGACCTCGTGGTCGTGGAGCAGGTCTTTGTCCACGCCAAGCATGCGCGAACGGCCATCGTGATGGGACATGCGCGCGGCGTCGTGCTGCTCGTTGCTGCCCAGCAGGGCGTTCCCGTGGGCGAACTCTCCCCGGCAGAGGTGAAGAAGTCGCTCACCGGCAATGGTCGCGCCACCAAGCGGCAAGTGCAGGTCGCCGTGAAGTCGCAGTGCCGATTGGCCACGTTGCCCGAGCCACCGGACGTGGCCGACGCAATCGCCATCGCGCTGTGCGGCGCACGGCGCGGGGGCGTCGTGCGACGCACGCTCTTGCAGCGGGGGAAGGGTCGATGAGCGCCGCGCGGATTCCGCTCGTGATCCAGTCGTGTCGCGCCTTCGCCGACCACCTCTCGCCGGTGCTGGCCTACCGCCGGTTGGTGGCGCCCGACGCACGCACCGCGCCCAGCCTCTTGCTGGAGAGCGTGGAGCAGGGCGGCGTGATCGGACGCTACAGCGTGGTCGCCGCGCAGCCAGCGGTCACGGTGACCGCACACGGGCATGCGGTCACGGTGACCGATCATCGCCAAGGCTCCACGGAGCAGCTGGAGGTTGAGGACCCCTTGGACGTTCCCCGTCGGCTGACGCGCGCGTATCGGCCGGTCGCATCGACGCCACTTCCGGCGACCTTCGTCGGTGGGTGGGGGGGGACGGTCGGATTCGATGCGGTTCGATGGATAGAGCCGAAGGCGCTCCCGTTCGCCGGTGCGCCGCGGTGTGACCGGGGTACGGCTGACTTGGCCCTTTCCCAGTACCGGGCCGTCGCCGTGTTTGACCATCTCAACAAGTCGGTCGAGGCGTTTGCCGCCGTTCCCGCGGACGAAGCGGGGAGCGAATCATCCGCTCGCGCATGGGCCGCGTCGCTGGCAAGCGAACTCATGGACCGGCTCTGCCACGGTCGAGAGTCGCTGGAACCCGGCCGATTCTCGCTTGACCTCTCGGCGCCGCCGGCCCTCCTTGAGTCGCCGACGTTCTCGGACGCCGACTTTCGTGGTGGTGTCGAGCGATGCCAGGAGTACATCCGCGCCGGCGATGCTTTCCAGATCGTCCTGAGCCGCCGGTTCGAGCGTTGGTCGGGAGCGGACCCGTTTGACGTCTATCGAGCCCTTCGCGTGGTGAATCCCAGCCCCTACCAGGCCTACATCCAGACGGGGGACGCCATCCTTGTGGCGGGGAGCCCAGAAATACTCTGCCGGACGCGGGGCCGCGCGCTCGTGAACCGGCCGCTGGCGGGGACTCGACCCCGCGGCCGCGATGACGCCACCGACCGGGCCCACGAAGCCGACCTCCGAGCGGACGCCAAGGAGTGCGCAGAGCATGCGATGCTGGTTGACCTTGGACGCAACGACCTCGCCCGTGTCGCGGAAGCCTCCAGTGTCGCCATCGAGTCCTGCATGGAGGTGGAGCGATACAGCCACGTCATGCACCTCTCGAGCACGGTGACCGCGACGCTCCGCGAGGGACTTGATGCGTGGGACGCGCTCCGCGCCACCCTTCCCGTCGGGACGGTGAGCGGTGCGCCCAAGGTCCGGGCCATCCAGATCATCGATGAACTGGAGCCAGTCCGCCGTGGCCCATACGCCGGTGCGCTGGGCGTCGTCGGCTGGCAGGGGGACATGGACATGGCCATCGCCCTGCGAACGATGGTGGTGCCCGCGTCCACGTCGGGCGGCGGTCGCTGGCGCTATGACCTCCAGGCCGGCGCCGGCGTCGTGCTGGACTCGATCCCGCAAGCCGAGGCCGACGAGACTCGGCACAAGGCCGCTGCGCTCGGGCGCGCGATCGAGCTTGCTGAGAGTGCGTTCGGGTCCAGCCTCGCGGGCCAGTGAAGGCACTCAATACACGCCGGGTTCATCCGTGGGCGCAGGTGGAGCCGGCTTTGGGGGGTCGATCGACCGAGGGATGTGTTCAATCGGCAGCGGTTCGCCCTCCGGCGCCAGCTCGATGGGCTGGTCGTCCTGGCCGCCCGAGGTGGCGGCAGCGGAGGGCCCCGCTCCGACCGCAAGGTTGCCGTGCTCTCCGCTGCCCCTGGCGTCGTGGTGCCGCGGACCGGAGTCGTCGTGCGCGATCTCGGAAACTTCTGGGTCGTGCTGGAGCGCGCCTTGATCCAGGAGGACAGCGGCCCGCGACATCGCGTCTCGCGAGCCAAAGACCCACACGAGCACGACCCCGATCGTCGCCAGCCCAAGCGCCAGTCGGCCAGACTGGCCCAGCCAGGAAGTCTGCGACAGCGCCATGTTGGCCATGAGCAGGAACGCCGCCACGATCCCAGCCAGGCCGGCACCCTGTGCGATGACCCTGACCAACGTGCTGCCCGCCTCCGTCCCAACCTGCTTGGCCAGGGCCGTCCCCGTGCCGATGCCCAGGACCTGCGCGAGGAATCCGATGACGAAGCACCAGGGCAGGATCGGCGCGACAAGCGAGTCAAGGAAGAAGGCCAGGAGTGCCATTCCCAGGCCGGCAAAGGTGGCCACCGAACCCGCGATGTACAGCGCGGGGATGAAGGCGTGCCTCGCGCCATGATTCCAGGTCAGGCCCTCGGCCTTCCGCAGTTCCAGGGCGGCCCACAGCGTGAATGCCCCCCCAAATCCCACGGCGAGGAGCGCAGCCACCACGCCGCTCACGGACCCCAGGGCGAGGAGGACTGGCGAGAACACCACCATCGGCGTCCAGGAGAGCGCGCGGAGTGCCGCGGCGGCGGCATGCCCCTGTTCCCGCGTGCACTCTTCCGAGCGAGCTTCGCTCCACGTCGACCAGACCCCGAGCCCGCACTCCGGGCAGGCCCCGGAAAGTGGCAGCCCGCGAAGCGGGTACTGGCACGCCTTGCAGAGCAGCGATGAGTGCGGGGGAACGATTTTCAACGCGCGACAGCCGTGTTTTTGGGGGTCCGAACTTGAACTTCCCGATGTGGATGGGACTATAACTCTGTCGCACCAAGAATCGGCCCAACGCATGACCATGAACTTCCGATCGCGTCGGGCTCTCCGACTCCTCCCCGTCGCCCTCTCCACTGTCCTGTCAACCGGGATCCTCTGGCTTGCGGCCGCCGATGCGGCCACGACCCCGAGTGTGTTCCCCCAGGCCGGCGAAGGGCAATGGGGAGACGAACTGGTTGCCGCTGCGGAGCGAGGGGACGCAGAGCGCCTCCGCCAGCTCTTGGCGGTTGCCCCGGCACAGCTGGACGCCGCTGACATCGCCCGCCTCCGGACTCGTGCCGAGGGACTGGCGGCCCACCGCGCGGACTCGAGCAAGACCAACGCCGAGGAACTGGCCAGTCGCGAAGCCGACCTGGCCAAGCATCAGGCCGAGGGCAAGCTGATCGAGGCCTTGGTCGACGTCGCCAACGTGCATGAGTTGGCTTCGCCGGAGCAATGGGCTGCGATGGCCAGTGCCGTGGCAACGCAATCGCTGATCTCGGCCACCGAGCAAGCCGCCGCCGCGGCGGAGGCCTCGGGTGACCTGCTCTATTCCCAAGAGCTCACGTTCCGATTGAAGGGGCTGGCGGAGAACCTTGGGGACAAGGCACTCACGAAGGCACTGGAGGCCAAACTCCGGGACATCAACACGCGAGTGGGGCTGATCGCCAAGTACGCGCCTCGTGAGTTCCATGGCCTCCGGATGAATGTGCTTCGCCGCCTGGAACCTGAGCGCGAGGTCGATCCCTACAACGAGCTCTTCGCCGACGAGTGGAAGGAAGTGCTCAAGGACGCTTCGCCCCAGCTCCTCCTCAAGGCACTGAAGGCCGCCGCCGACTCACACATCACCGACTCGGGGTGGAAGCCGCTCATCGAGGGCGGCCTCGAAGCCATGCGCGGCCTGGCCACCAGCACGCAGCTGGCCGAGAACTTTGACGGCCTCAAGGACCCGGAACGCGTGGCCGCATTCCTCAGCGCGGTCGACCGCATCGCCGCCCGGAAGGGCGATTCGCCTGCCGCGGCCCGCGATGCCATCGTGGAGATCCTTTCTGAGAGCGAGCGGACGCTGAAGCTTCCGCAGGAGCTGGTCGTCCTCGAGTTTGGCAATGGTGCGACGGCCAACCTGTCTGAAGACTTCGGCGATGACTACTCCAGCATCATTTGGCCCGAGGAGCTCCGCCGATTCCGGCAGCAGATGGAAGGCGATTTCGTCGGCGTTGGTGTCCTCATTCGCTACGACGACAAGCACGAGATCATGGTCGTGAACCCACTCGAGGGTTCTCCGGCGGCGCGTGCAGGCGTGCGCCCGGGCGACCGCATCGCCAAGGTGGACGGCAACTCGACGGCGGGCTGGAGCCTGAACAAGGCGGTCGAGAACATCACTGGCCCGGCCGGAGAGCCGGTCAAGGTGGAACTGCGCCGGGAAGACACGGAGGCGCCCATCGTCGTCACGCTCGTCCGGCAGAGCATCCCGATGCAAAGCGTCAACGGTTGGTGGAAGCGCCAGCTTGACGAGTCCGGGTCTCCAGTGTGGGACTGGTACGCCGATCCAGAGGCGGGCATCGGCTACACGCGCGTGACGAGCTTCAACGACGACACCGTCCATGATTTTGTCGAGGCCGTCGAGGCGATGCGCAACCAGCGACCACTTCGCGGGCTCATCGTGGACCTGCGGGGAAATCCCGGCGGGCTGCTCCCGGCCGCGGCGGGATTCGCGAACCTCTTCATCAAGCGCGGTCCGCTCGTCAGCATCGAGGATCGCAACGGCAAGAAGGTGGATGAGCTCCACGCGAGCCCGTCCCGCGCCCGCTACGCCGGCATGCCGCTGGTGGTCCTGGTCAATGGCGAATCGGCCTCGGCGAGCGAGATCGTCTCGGGCGCCCTTCAGGCCTACGACGCGGCAATCGTGGTGGGAACCCGCAGCTTCGGCAAGGGAAGCGTCCAGACCGTCCAGCCGATCACGGACGGGCGCACGACGGGCGCCGTCAAGGTCACCACGCAGTACTACGTGCTGCCTCCGGAGCCAGGCGCCGAGCGAGGCCGCTGGGTGCACAAGCGTGCCGGGAAGGAAGAATGGGGCGTCGAGCCCGACATCGAGGTGATGCTGTCGCCCTCGGACGTTCGTGACTCGGTCGCCCTCCGTGCAGCGGCGGACTACATCGACGCCGGCGCGATGGACGAGCCAACCGTCGACCGTCGCCCCAACGTGAGTGACCTCGTCGCGAAGGGAGTCGATCCCCAGGTCGAGATGGCGGTCTTGCTGCTCGAGTCCCGGATCCTGGCTGAGGCGGGTTCCAGCCGCGTGGCCGTCGGTGGCCAGTCACGTGTCGATTCAGCCGCGCCAGTCCGGCGTTGATGCCAAGCCTCATTTGACCTACAATGCGCGATTCCCCCGCGGCATGCGGGGGTCTGGTCATGAGCACGCTGATGAGCAGCCCCGCGCAACCCGCACCGAGCCCCGCGTCCGAGTCCTTTGACGTCCACACGCAGGGGATCGGGGCCCGCCCCGAGGTCTCGCAGGGTGCCGCTTGGGCGACCCCGATCAACGGCAGCTGGCCGATGGTGGAGCCATCGCTTGCCCTGCAGCTGTTACGGCAAATGGTCCTCATCCGGGAGTTCGAGGTGCGCTGCATGCAGGCGTACCAAGACAAGAAGATCGGCGGCTTCTGCCATGTCTACATCGGCCAGGAGGCGGTGGCGGTCGGCTGCAACGCCGCCTTGCGTCCCGAAGACCCGATGGTCACCGCGTACCGCGACCACGGTCATGCGCTGGCACGGGGCATGAGCGCTCGCGCCTGCATGGCCGAGATGTTCGGCAGGGTGGACGGCTGCGCCAAGGGCAAGGGCGGGTCGATGCACATGTTCGACCGAGCCAACAACCTGTTTGGTGGCCACGGCATCGTCGGTGCGCAGGTGCCGCTGGGCGTGGGCCTGGCGTTCGCATGCAAGTACGAGGATGAGGTCATGGCCGGCGGCTCGCTCAGGCGCGTCGCGATGAGTTTCCTCGGCGACGGTGCGCTCAACCAGGGGGCCTTCCACGAGGGCATGAACCTGGCAAGCCTCCTGGACCTGCCTGCGATCGTGGTCTGCGAGAACAATGGGTACTCGATGGGCACGGCGATTTCGCGTGGCACCTCAATGGGCCACCAGATCACGGCGAAGGCCCTGGCATACGGGATCGATGCCTACGAGGTCGATGGCATGGACGTCCTGGGCGTGTACCACCAGATGCACGGCATCGTGGAGCATTGCCGTGCGACCAGCCGCCCGGCGTTCGTCGACATGCGGACCTACCGCTACAAGGGCCACTCCATGTCCGACCCGCGCAAGTACCGCACGCGCGAGGAAGAGGCGCAGTACGAGGCAGGCGACCCGATCGGGCGGCTCAAGTCGAGGCTGGAAGGGGCCGGGATCCTCACCGAGGCGGACTTCAAGGCGATGCTGAAAGAGCTTCGCGCGGAGGTGAGGGACTCGGTCGACTTTGCCGATGCGTCGCCGGTGCCGTCGATGTCAGAGCTGCACACCGATGTTTTCGTGGAATCGTGGGGACCGTATACGGGCTCCAGCGATCCCCGCATGCTGGGCGGAGCACCCAGGGCGGTGAACTTCCGCGCCATCGAAAACCCGGAGACGCAACTGTGACGGTGCGAGAGATCGAATACCGCGACGCCCTCAACGAGGCGATGTCCGAAGAGATGCGCCGAGACAAGCGCGTCTTCCTGCTGGGCGAGGAGGTCGCGCAGTACGACGGCGCCTACAAGGTGAGCCGCGGCATGCTCGCGGAGTTTGGCGAGCGCCGCATCATCGACACCCCCATTTCCGAGAGCGGTTTCGCCGGCATGGCGATTGGAGCCGCGATGATGGGCTTGCGCCCGGTCGTGGAGTTCATGTCGTGGTCCTTCAGCCTGGTGGCTGCGGACCCGATCCTGAACAACGCCCCCAAGATGCTCTACATGTCCGGCGGCCAATACGGTTGCCCGATCGTCTTCCGTGGCAACGACGGTGCCGGCGGCCAGCTGGGCAGCACGCACTCTTGGTGCGTGGAGGGGCTCTACTCCAACGTTCCCGGCCTCAAGATGGCCATCCCGAGCAACCCTTACGAGGCGAAGGGGCTCCTCAAGACCGCGATCCGTGACGACGACCCGGTGTTTTTCCTCGAGAGCGAGCGAATGCTGGGCACCAAGGGCGAGGTTCCGGAAGAGGAGTACTTGATCCCCTTTGGCCAGGCGCGGGTGGCACGCCCCGGCAAGGACATCACGCTTGTTTCCTTCGGGCGCCCCGTCAACTTCTGCCTGGAGGCCGCCGAGGCCCTGGCCAGGGAAGGCGTCGACTGTGAAGTCCTGGACATGCGGACCATCCGGCCGCTGGACATCGAATCGATCGTGCGGAGCGTCAAGAAGACCAATCGCTGCGTCGTGGTGGACCAGTCCTGGAGCTTCGGTTCCCCCGGCAGCGAGGTCGCGGCGCAGGTGCATGCGCGCTGCTTTGACGACCTGGACAACTTCGTCCACCGCGTCCACACGGCGGATGTCCCCACCCCTTACGCCACCAACCTCGAGGCGGAATACCTGCCCAACGCCCGCCGGATCACCGAAGCGGTGCGGGCGTGCCTGTATCTCGCCTAATCGACCAAACCCGCGTCGCGAGCCGATAGACCGACAACAGCGCCTCCCATGCCCGCCACGATCACCATGCCCCGACTCTCCGACACCATGGAGGCTGGCACGGTCATCAAGTGGCATGTGAAGGAGGGCGACCCGGTGAGTTCCGGAAGCGTCGTGGCCGACATCGAAACCGACAAGGCCACGATGGAGATGCAGTGCTTTGACGACGGCGTGCTGAGCAAGATCCTGGTGGAGCCGGGCAAGCAGGTGCCAGTCGGGACACCCATCGCCGTGGTGGCGTTGGAGGATGAGGACGGGAGCGAGTCGCCGACAGCCAGCGCGCAGCAGACGAGCGCCACCGCGGCACCGACAGCCAGCGCGCCAGCCGTTGCTCCTGCCAGCAGCGCGCCTTCCGCAGCCTTCATTGCGTCAAAGACCGACACCAGCGACGGCACCGGCGACGCCGACCGCATGCGGGTGAGCCCCATCGCGCGGCGGCTTGCCGACGAGCTCGGGGTGGATCTGAACCGACTGCAGGGATCTGGCCCAGGCGGCCGGATCGTCAAGCGAGACATCGAGGAGGCGGCGGCTGGGAAGGGTGGTGCGACGGCCGGCTCGGCTCCGGCTCCATCGACGCCGACCGCGCCGAAGCCGTCCACCGCGATCGCGCCCATCGTCTCGCGACCCCGCACCGACCTGGCGCTCAATCCCGAGGGCCGTGAAGTCGCCGTGTCCGGCATGCGGCAGACGATCGCGCGGCGGCTCGTCGAAAGCAAGCAGCAGATCCCGCACTACCAGGTGGCGATGAGCGTCGATTGCGATGCGCTCCTGGAACTGCGCGGCATGCTCAACACGCAGTTGCAGCCTCAGGGCGTGAAGCTGAGCATGAACGATTTCGTGGTTCGCGCCTGCGCGATCGCAATGGGCCGCCATCCCTTCTTCAATGCCTCGTGGGCGGGCGACCGCATCGTGATCCACGGGGCCGTCAACATCGGGATCGCCGTGTCGCTGCCTGCGGAACGGGGCGGCGGGCTGGTGGTGGCCGTCCTGCGAGATGCGGATCGCCGTGGCTTGCGTGAACTGAGCGAAGAGTCCAAGTCGCTGGCCGAAAAGGCCCGTACCAAAGGACTCACGATGGAAGAGATGTCCGACGCCACCTTCACGATCTCCAACCTGGGGATGTACGGCGTCGACGACTTCACCGCAATCATCAACCCGCCCAACTCCGCGATCCTGGCGGTGGGCGCGGCGATCCAGCAGCCCGTCGTCCGCAATGGGCAGCTGGCGGTTGGCACCGAGATGAAGTTGACGCTGAGCCTGGACCACCGCGTGATCGACGGCGCCATGGCCGCGCAATTCCTGCAGACCGTCAAGCAGACTCTGGAAAACCCGGCGACACTGCTGGTCTAGGGCGCTCCCTCAAGACTCCACAAGCCGCTTCCGCGCGCGGATCTGCTCGTTGCCCAGCTGCCCGCACGCCGCCATCGCGCTGCGTCCCTTCGTCCCCCGGCGCTTGGTGAACTGGCCGCACTCGATGCATTGCCGCACGAACGCGGCGACTTCCTCCTCGGTGGGCGCGCGCCAGGGCGAGTCGCGGCGCGGGTTGTAGGGGATGATGTTCAGGCTGCACCGGATGCCCTTGAGGAACGAGCACACTTCGCGCGCATGCTCGGGCCGGTCGTTGGCGTCTGGAATCAGGACATACTCCACGCACAGGGCGCTGGTGGGGCGCATCGGGAAGGCGACCATCGCCTCGCGCAGTTGCGCCATCGGCTCGGCGCGATTGATCGGCATAATCGATGAACGGATCTCGTCGTTGGGGGCGTTGAGGCTCACCGCCAGCGTGACGCGCCGGAATCCTGGCTGCTGGATGAAGTCGCCCAGCCTGCGAATGCCGTCAGTCCGGCCGACGGTGCTCACGCAGACCATGCTGGAGCCAACGCCGCAGCCATTGCCATCGCAGAGCACGCGGATCGCCTGGAGCACCGAGTCCAGGTTGTCCATCGGCTCGCCCATCCCCATGAACACGATGTTCTTGACGGGGAAGCCGCGGCGGGCGCCGGAGTCACCGACAGCCGCGGTCGCCCGGTGAGTCGCGGGTTCATCGACGAATGGGTTGGCGACGGCGTGTCGAGCCGACCAGAATTGCTGCACGATCTCGCGAACGGAGAGGTGTCGAAGCAACCCCATCTGCGCGGTCTCGCAGAATCGACAGCCCATGGCGCAGCCAACCTGGCTGGACACGCACAGCGTCCGAGTCCGGCCCCGCGCCGTGTGGTCCATCGGGATCAGGACGCTCTCGGTCTCGTAGTTGCCTTCGACCGGCAGCAGGAACTTGAGCGTGGAGTCGTCTTGCTGCACACGTGCGACGGCCGCCGGCGGGGGAGCCATCCAATCCGTGAAGACGCCGCTGCGATGCGCGGTTCGGTAGGCGTTGAGTGCATCGCTGTCGTGCCTGACGCCGACGGCGTGCGCCGCGCGGATGAACTCCTCGGCCGTCAGGCTGAGGGGGTCGGGCGCGGTTGGGGTGCCACCCGCGGTCGGCGTGGCGGGGGAGGCAGGAAGTTGGGGCAGCGGCGACGACATGGGCAAGGAGATCGGCGGATCGACCAGTCTAGTTTGGCGAGGTCGATCTCCTACAATCGCACTTCCATGCACATGCGCCACGACCACACGGACCACGGCCCAGCCACGGTGCCGGTTGAGTTCCATCTCGAGGACCCTGAGGCTCTGACCGGCAAGTCCGACAAGGTGGTTCGCGTGATGGCGGCCAAGGGAGAGCACCTCCTGGAGGTGGCGCTCGACCACGGCATCAACATCGAACACGCCTGCGGCGGCGTGTGTGCGTGCAGCACCTGCCATGTGTACATCGAGAAGGGAATGGACGCGGTCACAGATTCCACCGAGGCCGAAGACGACCGCGTGGAAGAGGCTCCCGGGATCCAGCGCAACTCTCGACTGGCCTGCCAGTGCGAAGTGAAGGGCGACGGCCCGATCCAGCTGCGCGTGCCCGCGTGGAACCGCAATGCGGTCAAGGAAGTGCCGCACTGACTGAGTCCGGCGACTTGGCGCCGGAGGACTGAGTCCGGCGACTTGGCGCCGGAGGGCTGAGTCCGGCGACTTCGCGCCGGAGGGCTGAGTCCGGCGACTTCGCGCCGGAGGGCTGAGTCCGGCGACTTCGCGCCGGAGGGCTGAGTCCGGCGACTTCGCGCCGGAGGGGTGAGTGACGCAGAGCGGCACGGGGGCGATTCGAAAATCAGGCCTGTGGCTTGCCAATCCACGGCGTGAATGATTATCATTCATGGCATGAATACTCTGCCTCGTCTGGTGGCTCGTGCGCTCTCTGAGCGGCTGCGGGTCATGCCGGCCGTGGTCGTCACCGGCGCGCGGCAGACCGGCAAGAGCACTCTTGCCGAGCAGCTTCTGCCAGGCCATCGGCGCTACCTCACCCTCGACGATTTCGATGTGCTCGAACTCGCGCGGCGCGAACCGGAGGCGCTGTTCGTGGACCCGGGACCGGTGACCCTCGACGAGGTGCAGCGCGAGCCTGGAATGCTCGCCGCAGTGAAGCGGGCCATCGATCGGAATCGCACGCCCGGACGCTTCCTGCTGGCGGGCTCGGCCAACCTGCTCCTCATGCGACGGGTGTCGGAGTCTCTGGCCGGCCGCGCCAGTTACCTCACTCTGTGGCCGATGACTCGGCGCGAGCAGGCTGGGCAGGGGCAGGCTGGACGCTGGGAGGAACTGATCGCGACTCCCGACGACGAGTGGCGCGAGCTCCTGACGGATGGAGACGACACTCCGGAAGACTGGCGTGCACTCGCGCGGCGTGGTGGTTTCCCCACCCCGGCGATCGAACTGAAACGGCCCGCGGATCGGGCCATCTGGTTCGATGGCTTCGTGCGTACCTACTTGGAGCGCGACTTGCAGGACTTGGCCTCGATTGGCGTCCTGCCGGACTTTCGTCGATTGATGCGCGCGGCATGCTTGCGGATCGGTCAAGTCCTCAACCAGACCGAGTTGGGGCGCGATGTGGCGTTGCCGCAACCCACGGTTCATCGCTGGCTCAACCTGTTGGAGACCTCATACTTGCTCGTGCGACTACCGGCGTATTCCGTCAACCGGACCAAGCGCCTGATCAAGGCACCGAAGATCTACTGGGGAGACACAGGAGTCGCGATGCACCTCTCTGGCGCCGAGGCAGACGGTGCCCATCTTGAGAATCTGGTGTTGCATGACCTGTTGGCCTGGCGCGATTCGCGTATCGAGCGCGCCGAACTGGGGCATTGGCGGACGGCCGTTGGCGACGAAGTGGACTTTGTGGTCGAGACGGGGAGCCAACTCTTGCCGATTGAAGTCAAGGCGACTACGCGCCCGAGGCTCCGTGACTGTGCCCATCTGCGGACCTTCCAGGCGGAGTACGGAGACAAGGCCCGCGCCGGGCTCCTCCTTCACACAGGCAGCACGGTCGAGTGGCTGGCGCCGGGTGTCCTCGCGGCGCCGTGGTGGAGACTGCTCTAGCGATCAGCGTGGATGAGACATCCCACATGCCGCCAGCATGCCCGCAGGTGATCATTGGTCATGCCGACGGCCTGCATGAATGCGTAGCAAATCGTCGGGCCGCAGAACTTGAACCCGGCAGCGCGAAGTGACTTGGACATGGCTTCGCTCTCCGTGGTGATCGCGGGGACCTGCGCTCGCCGAACGAACCGCGGCTGGATCGTGCGGTGATCCACATGCTGCCACAGGAACTCCGAGAACGCCACGTCGCCGCCCTTGTCCATGATTCTGAGGTATGCCCTTGCGTTGCCGATGCTGGACCTGATCTTCGCCCCGCTTCGGATGATCCCCTCGCATTGCATGAGGCGGGCTTCGTCTCGCGCCGTCGCACGCGCGATCCGTTCTGGGTCCCATCCCCAGAAGGCCTCCTCGAACGCCGGGCGCTGGCGAAGGATGGTGCTCCACGAGAGGCCGGCCTGGAAGCCGTCCAGCATCAGCTTGGCGAAGAGCTCGCGGTCGTCGCGCACCGGGACTCCCCATTCGAGGTCGTGGTAGTCCATGTACAGTGGATCGTCACCACACCACCAGCACCGGCGGCGGCCGTCGATGTTGGTGGTCGATGGGCGCGTGGACATCGGGCCGATGCTAGGAACGCCAGGTGCCGTCCCGCATCATCCCTCCAGCCGCTTCGCATCCGCAAGGTCCTGAGGGCGACCTGTCGCGAACTTGTTCTTGATGAGGAGGTCCCGACTCAGAAACCGGGCCGGGACGCCGCCGTACTCGCCTGAGACCGCCTCTGCGTTGGCCTCATCCCAACCGACGCCGTCAATCGAGGTCAGGATGTCAATGCGCCCCGGTGGATAGCCCAGTTGCACGACCCGGCCCTCAACCGCGAAGTCTGCTGCTCCGACCTTGAGTGATCCGAACCCGAACCGCCGCAACGCGTCCAGTACGCGATTGGCATTGTCTTGCGAGGGTTGAACAAAGACATCGAGGTCCCCGGTGTACCGCACGAACCCGTGCTGGGCCAGCGCGATGGCGCCAACCACGATGTACTCAACGCGGCTCGCGTTCAATGACTCGAGCCACTCTCGCCAATCTTGGTTGTGGGCCATGTCGCTCCTCTCGAAGCCTGTCGGAAGCCTCCATTCGCTCGTGAGGTGGGCGCGACAGCCAATACTCGCGGTCGCGCCGGTCCTGGTCGGGATCATGGAGTGGTCGGATGGAAATCGGCCAGTGATCGCGGGATCGACAGGAGCGTTCCATGCGAACATTCTACCTGTCGAATCGCCACTTCGAATGCGCCGTGCCTCGCCTACCACGGCTGGGGTCGCCCCCGGTTCCCCTGTGTACCCCTCCGCTAGCCTCCGCCCATGCCGCGCTACTACGCCGCCGCGATCCAGACGGCCATGGAGTGCCCAGCCAATCGTGACGCGATTCCTGGGCGCATCGCTCGCATGCTTTCGATGGCCGATGGTGCGCGCGTTGGATACGAGCCCTTTCACGACATTCGACTCTTTGCGTTCCCTGAGTTTGCGCACGCGGTTCCGATCAAGCTGACCGTGCCTGAACTTCTGGAGCACTACGCTGTCGAGGCGGGGGACATCGCGCCTGCCTACGAAACCTTTTGCCGCGAGCGCGGGTGCTTCATCCAGACGGGCACCTTCCTCGAGCGCGACCCCAAGTGGCCGGGACATGTCTTCAACACCACGCTCTTGGTGGGGCCGTCGGGCGTGCTGTCTCGCTACCGCAAGGTGAATCCCTGGATTCCGTGGGAGGTCAACACCAGCCCGCACGACTTGCTGGCGCAGGGGTATTCGGAGCCTCTCTTTCCCGTCGTGGAAACAGAGATTGGGCGGCTTGGCTGCGCCATCTGCTACGACTGGCTCTTCCCCGAGCCGCTTCGTGAGATGGCGTTTGCGGGCGCGGAGGTCCTCATCCGCGTGAGCGCCTACATGGACCCTTGGGGCGCCACCGCTCCGATGGACTGGTGGACCCTCATGAACCGGGCGCGTGCCGTTGAGAACACCGCGTTTGTGTTGGCCGCGAACCAAGGCGCCAAGCTGTCGGAGTACCCCCCGTTCTCGTGGCCGGGCGCGAGCATGGTGGTGGACTTTGATGGTCGCATCCTGGCGCAGGCGGACGCCGGGGAGGGCGAGCGAGTCGTTGTCGCGCCCATTGACATCGATGCACTCCGGGCCGAGCGCGCACGCCGTCGCGGCCACGACATGCTCGCGCACCACCGTTCGTCGGCGTACCACTACGGGACGCGTGAGTACATCCAGCCCGCTGTTCTGCCGCCGACCATTGCCTCCAACGATGAGCGCATTGCCGCGGCGAAGTCGGCTCTCGTTGCGGGGCACATGAGTGGGGGAGCGCGGTGAAGCGAGGCGCCGTCGATCGCGGTGCAGTCCTCACCGTGGTGAGCGCGCTCGTCCTTGGCCTGGCGCTGATCTGGACGATCTCTCGGCCGCCCACCGCCGTGTCCCAGCGAAGCGATGAACTCAATGCCGCTCTGGATCGGGGCGTGGGCCTCATGGGGCAGTTCGACTTCGTGGGTGCGGCCAAGGCGTTTGCCGAGGCGCAGGCGATCGACCCGGCTGATCAACTCGCCGCGCTCAATCTGGCCATCGCCACGCTCAATGGTTCCGATGAAGACAGCCAATCGCGTGCGCGAGCCATGCTGGTTCCGCTGGCGGCGGGCGATGAACCTGACGACATCGCCGTCCGCGCCGCATACTGCATCGGGCTTATCGACTTGTTCTTGGGCGAGCCGGAGAGCGCTCGTGTTGTGCTGGAGCGTGCCGTGAAGTCGCGCCCCGACGATGCCTTCGCCGCGTTCTATCTCGGGCAGACCTTCGAGATGGCTGGCGAGATGGAGCAGGCGCGTCCGCATTACGCGAGAGCGATGCAGCTGGACCCGCTCCTGCGAAGTGCCGTGCTTGCGCTTTCCCGGTGTGCGATGCGGGCGGGGGACACTGCGGAGGGCGAGAGGTTGCTCGCCCGCTTCGAGGAACTCGCCAACGACCCCCGCGCTCATCTCGCCGAGTTCAAGTACACGAGGATGGGTCCGCTCGCCATGGCGACGCTCGCTCGGGAGGCGATCACGGTCACCAAGCCGGAGGGGGAGCCGTTTCTTCCCCCGGCCCTGATCGACGGAGGGAGCGTTCCATTGAAGGGTGGCTTCGAGTCACAGACCCTGGCCGTTGATCTCAATGGCGACCCATGGACTGACCTCTTGCAGATCCCTCGACCGTGGGTTCGGGAGGGTGATCCTGTTCCCGTGACGCATGTGCTCGTTGGATCGGACGCTGGGTTGAGTGCGGTCCCAGACAGTGATGCGGCGACCCAGGGACTCATCGCGTTGCATGGCGTCTCAGCTGCTGGCGACCTGAATGGGGATGCGCGAACGGACATCCTTGCGCTGCGTTCGGGCGCCGCCGCATGGGCGCAGCAATCCAAGGAGGGGGTGTGGAGTGTGCAAGACTTTGCGGGAGGCATTGACCTTGGAAATGCCGAGCCCGTGGACCTCAAGTTGGCGGACCTGGACGGCGACGCCGACCTGGATGTGGTGGTGGTGACCAAGGATGGGTGGTCCATCTGGATCAATGCTGGCGATGCGACCTTCCAGTCGCTGGCGGTCCTTCGCGGAGCGGCGCCCGGTGCGCCGGGGGAGTTTGCCCCACAAGCAAGTGGACCTCGTTCCACCACGCTGTGCGACATCGACCAAGACGGCGATGTCGACCTCATCCTGAACAAGGAATTTGGCGCGAGCCAACTCTGGCGCAACGAGGGCCTCCTGTCCTGGGCTCAAGACCAGTCGTGGACGCATGGCCCTGTCGCGACCACGTTCGTCCACCCGGACTCCGGGAAGACGTGCGGCGTGACGGTGCGCCGACTGATGCCCGGCGGTGGAGTGACGGTCTGGGAACTCAACCCGCCTCGAGTGTTGCTCGATGCACCCGGGTACTCCATTGACGCGGCGGTCGTCGATGTGGATGGCACTGGTCGCCCGGCGCTCGTGGCCACTCAGAGGGATCGGGATTGTGTCACCAAGATCTGGAGCCTTGAAGGGCAGCTGGTGCAGGAGTTCGAGGGGCTAGCGCTTCTGAATGTGCTTGTGAATCGAGATGACCGTGGCCCAACCCTGATCGGTGCGTTGGACACGGCTCAGGGCGGCCACGCCAGTCCCGTCCGGCTTGCGGCATGCCTTCCGGGTCGCGGCCGTTTGCCGTTCGCTTCGTTCACGCTCAGTGGTCGAGTGGACCCGTCGCAGAGCATGCGATCCAATGCGTCTGGCGTCGGCACGGCCTACGCGATCCGCAATGGCGCAGCATGGTCGCAGGGAAGCGTGTTGCCGCACTCCAGTGCTGGCGCGCAGGGCGTGCAGCCGGAAGCGGTGGGCCTCGCCGGTCGGCCCCGGGCGGACTTCATTCGGCTGGATTGGCCCGACGCACTCTTTCAGACAGAGCTTGATCTCAAGCCTGGCCACACCGGAATCGTGGAGACACAGCGGCAGGTGTCATCGTGCCCGGTCATCTTCGGGTGGGACGGTGAGCAGTTTCAGTTCGTGACGGATTGTCTCGGTGTTGGCGGCATCGGGTACCTGACCGGCGTGGAGTGCACGCCACACGGACTTCTGCCGCAGTATGCGCCGCCGACGCCGCGCGAGGGCGTGCTGCTTCCTGCGTCGGCTGTCGTCCCACGCGAAGGCGCCATTGAGATCCGGCTTGGCGAACCAATGGAAGAATCGTGCTGCCTCGATGCCGCGCGGCTGGTCGCCTTCGACATTCCTTCAGGCTGGAACATGGGGGTCGATGAACGGCTTGCGGTCCTCGGTCCGCCAGCGACGGGAGAGCCGATCTTCTGGCGTGATGGCTCGGTGGCCAGCCTGCGAGCTGCGACCGTGGCCGGGCACGGTGATGCAACTGTCGCGCTGGCCAGTGCGGACGGCCTCGCCGCAATCGGCCCACCCCAACACCCTCGCCACATTGGTCTCCTCTCGTCGCCGCTGGTGCTGACGCTTGCGTTCGACCGCCCGCTCGACCAACTCCCCGGGGCCCCCGTCCTCCTCATGGACGGCTGGGTGGAGTACCCGTATGGCCAGACCAACTTCGCCATGTGGCAGGAGGGGATCTCACCCGAAGCTCCCACCATTGAGGCGCTTGATCCGGCGACTGGCGAGTGGGTCATGCTCCAAGAGCAGTACGGCTATCCGGCCGGCATGCCTCGGCTTGCAGCGTTCCCGCTGGACGCGTCCCTCCTTCCCGCAGGCGCCACAACGCTTCGCCTGACGACGACCGTGGAGCTGTACATCGACCGCGTTCGCTGTGTGGGCGTTGAACGGTGCCCAGATGCGGTTCGCCGCGAGAGTGTGCTGCTCTCAGGAGGCGTCCACGAATGCGGCTTCCCCGCCCGCACCACGCTCCCCCAGAAGCGCCCGCACTTCGACTACTCGCGGCGCGCTCCGCTGTGGGACACACGGTCGCAGGCCGGCCAGTACACGGCGTTCGGCGACTGCACGCCGCTGCTCTCGGGCATCGATGATGCCTGCGCAATCTTTGGGCCCGGAGAAGAAGTGCGGCTTCGATTTGAGCCGCCGCAAGATTCAGCTCCCAGCGTAGGAGCCTCCCGACATTGGATCCTGGAACTCAACGGCTGGTGCAAGGACATGGATCGATTTACGGGGGCCGGCGCCACGCTCGAGCCACTCCCGACCCGCGATGGAACTTCGCTCAGCCCCACGGCTCGCGCCTTGCACGACCTCTTCAACACCCGTCGCCCGGGTGACGGACTCGAAAGCGACTGAGTCTCAATCGCCGATAGGATGCAACCATGGAAGTCGTCACCCCGCGCCTGAAGAAGACCTACCTCGTGATCGCGGGGCTCTTCGCACTCCTCCTGGTGAACTCGCTCTACTTGGTGGGGACGACGCTCACGGAGAAGGTGCTCCAGCGGAATGTCGAAGACGGTCTCTATCTGTGGATGTTCTTGGCGCACCTGATCCTGGGCCTGGTCATCACGGTCCCGGTCATCGGATTTGGCATCCTCCACATGCGGATGGCATGGGAGCACCCAAACCGCCGCGCGCGCAACCTGGGGCTGGCGCTCTTTTCGACGGCCATCATCCTGCTGCTCACGGGCATCGTCCTCACTCGCGTGGATGTCGGGTCCATTCGATTTGGCGTGACCGACCCGGCGTGGCGCATCGCCAACTACGCCCTGCATGTCATCACGCCGGTGATGGTGATCGTTCTCTTCATCCTCCACCGCAAGGAGGCTGGCCGGATCTACTGGAAGGACGGCCTCAAGTGGGGTGGCGCCGCGATCGCGGCATTCATCGTGGTCGGACTCTGGCATGGCACGGTCATGGCCAGCAAGGGTCGGCCACCGGTCGGCGGCGAGCAGTACTTCCAGCCCAGCCTCGTGCGCACCAGCACCGGCAACCTGGCGGACCTGTCCGATTTCGCCTTCGACGAAGAGTGCATCGCCTGCCACGAAGACTCCGTCAAGACGCACGAGCAGAGCGTCCACAACTTCAGTTCGTTCAACAATCCTTTCTATGCCTTCTCCGTCCGAAACACCCGCAAGGCGATGTTCGAGCGCGACGGCAATGTGCATGGTTCTCGGTTCTGCGCGGGTTGCCACGACCCCGTGCCGTTCCTCACGGGCGCCTTTGAGCTGGAGAAGTGGGACGATCCCTCCTACGACGTGGCCTCAGACCCGCTGGGGAAGGCCTCGCTCACCTGCACCGCCTGCCACGGCATCGTGGGCCTCGACGGCGTGGAGGGCAACGGCGGATACATCTTTGAGGCCCCAAAGCCGTACCCGTTCCAGGGGTCCGACAACGCGATGCTGAAGTGGATCAACCACTCGCTCATCAAGGCGAGGCCATCGTTCCACAAGCGGTCGTTCCTCAAGCCAGAAATCCACAAGAGCGCGGAGTTCTGTGCATCGTGCCACAAGGTCTTCATTCCCGAAGAACTCACGCACTACAAGTGGCTGCGGGGGCAGGACCACTACGACGCCTGGCGGACCAGCGGGGTCTCGGGCAACGGCATCGAGTCGTGGTACTACCCACCGACGGCCCAACTCAACTGCAACGGCTGCCACATGCCGACGATGGCGAGTGCTGACCTGGGCGCGGACCGCCTGGATGACTCGGGCCAGCTCAAGATCCCGTCGCACGCCTTCCCGTCGGGGAACCCGGCCATCGCCGCGTACCTGGACCTGCCCTGCAAGCAGGAAGTGCTGGACAACGCCGAGGAGTTCAACAAGGGCGTCTTCCGAGCGGACATCATCGCGCTCCGGGAGGGGACCAGCGTGGAAGTCGAGCCTATCGCGCCACTGCGCCCCGAAGTGCCCTCACTCAAGCGTGGGCAGGAGTATCTGGTCGATGTCCTCATGCGCACCCTCAAGATGGGGCACATGTTCACGCAGGGGACTGCGGACAGCAACGAGACCTGGATCGAGGTGGAACTCACCTCGGGCGGGAAGCGCATTGGCCTCAGCGGCGGCATGGATCAGGTTGGCGCCGTTGATCCTTGGTCCAAGTTCCTCAATGCCTACATCGTTGACCGAGACGGCAACCACATCGTCCTTCGCAATGTGCAGGACATCTTCACGGCGCTCTACAACCACCAGATCCCGCCGGGCGCGGCTGACCTGACGCACTACTCCTTCGTCGTGCCAGACGACGCCGGCCCCACGGTGACCGTGACCGCGACGATGAAGTACCGGAAGTTCACGCATGTCTACACGGAGGCCGTCGCGGGAAAGCCCATCGTGATGGACCTGCCGATCCTGGTGCTGGCCACCGACAGCGTGACTTTCCCCGTGGCGCCGCGCGACGGCAACGATGCTGTCGCGAAGATTGCGGCGCAGGAGTCCGCGATCCCGCTCTGGCAGCGCTGGTACGACTACGGCATCGCGTCGATGCGCCAACAGGGTGGCATGACCAAGGGCAACCTGCGGCTGGCACAATTGTGCTTCACCAAGGTCGAGGAACTGCAGGGCGGCTTGGGCGCCGCCGCTCGCGGTCGCGCGTTCCTCGTCGAAGGACGCATCGATGAAGCTGCCGAAGCATTCGCCCGCGCTGGCGAGGGCACGATGCCCGCCTTCCCTTGGATGCACGAGTACTGGGTGGCTCGCATCAACCGGGAACGCGGCGCGCTCGCTGAGGCCGCCAAGGGCTTCGAGACCGTGCTGGCCACGCCCTGGCCGATGGCGAAGGAGCGGCAGTTTGATTTCTCAAGGGATGAGCGAGTGTGGCTGGCACTGGCTGAAGTTCGATTCGAGTTGGCGCGGCAAGCGGAGTCCGCCGACCCAACCGCTTCCGGCGCGCTGATGGTTACCGCGCAGGACGCCGTGACCGAGGCGCTTGCGCTGGATCCGGAAAACATCCGAGCGTGGTACCTCCGCATGCAGTTGGCTGCTGCGCAAGGCGATGCTGCCCTTGAGGGCAAGGCCCAGTCGCAGTACCTCCGCTACAAGCCCGACGACAACGCGGCGGACCGTGCGCTGCGCCTGGCGCGCGAGAAAGACGCCGCGGCCAACGCCGCCGCGGAAGCCATCGTGATCTATGACCTCCAGCGCGAGAGTGCGTTTGACAAGGTGAGTTCGAATGACTGAGCAGCAAGGTGTGGCCGCATCGTCCTCGTCCACCCGTATGGTCCTTGGCGGTGTGGCGATCGCTGCGGTGATCGCAGGGTTCTGGTGGTTCTCACGCCCCGCGCCGAAGCCCATCGACAAGCCGGAGGTCGTTCCTTCCAAGCCGAAGGACGCGACCATCCAGCAGCCTGCCTTCAAGTCGGTCTCGGCGCTCCCCGCGTGGTCGCACACCAACGGAGCTCGCGGTGAGCGCCTCCTCCCCGAGACGCTTGGCGGCGGCGCCGCGATCGCCGACCTGGACAACGACGGGGCCTTGGACATCGTCCTCGCGGACGGGCTGAACTGGTCGGGAGATTCCTTTGCGAGCGCACCTTCCCCAGGTACCACGGGCCTGCGCATCCTTCGCTCATCCGCAGGGCCCGATGCCGCGGATGCGCGTTTTGAAACGGTCCCGCTGGCGAACCGGCCGATCTACGCGATGGGGGTGTACGCAGTCGACGTCGATGGAGACGATCGAACAGACCTCTATGTCACCGGCGTCAAGACACCCAACACGCCGGGCCACCTCCTGTTGCGCAACACCACACCGCCTGGTGGCGCGATGGCGTTTGAAGACGTCACCTCCGCGCGAGGATTGACCACCGAACCAGGCTGGGGCACCGCCGCAGTCTGGTTCGACGCCGACCGAGACGGAGACCTGGACCTCCTTGCCGCCCAATACGTCAGTTGGAGCCCCGAGATCGACCGAAGTGTCGGCTACACGCTCACCGGTGTGGGGCGTTCCTATGGCCCCCCAACCGGATTCGAAGGGGCGGACCCGATCTTCTACCGACAGCAGGCTGATGGCACATTTGTGGACGACACCGCCGGGGCCGGATTCATCGTCCGCAACCGCGCCACGGGGGTTCCCGTCGGGAAGACGCTTGGCGCCATTGCCCGGGACATCGATGGCGACGGTGACCTGGACGTTGTGCTCGCCAATGACACGGTGGCCAACTTCGTCTTCGTCAATGATGGACAAGGGAAGTTCGTGGAGTCCGGCGTCGCAACCGGGCTGGCATTCGACAAGATGGGTGCGGCGACCGGGGCCATGGGCATCGATTCTGCGATCATCGTGGACGAGCGAGCCGATTCCCAGGGCGGGCCGGCGCGCTCAGGCAAGCTGGCCATCGCCATCGGGAACTTTGCCAACGAGCCCGATTCGTTCTACACCTCGCCCTCCGGCCGCCTCCAGTTCACCGATGACGCCATACTCTGCGGCGTTGGCGTCCCGACCCGTCGCGTGCTGACATTTGGCCTTCTCTTGGAAGATGTCAATCAGGACGGCTCGCTGGATCTGGTCCAGTCCAACGGCCACTTGGAACCAGAGATCAGTGCGGTCCAGGCCGGGCAGGAGTTCCGGCAGCCCGGTCAGGTGTTGCTTCAGGCGCCGGGAATGGGGATGTTCCAGCTTGCCGAACCCGATGCGCACGGCCCGATTGGCGCGAAGCGTGTCGGGCGCGGTTTGGCGTCAGGCGACCTCAACGCAGACGGCGCCATCGATTTCGTGTTCACATCCAACGCCGGGCCCGTCGAAGTCATCCTTGGATCTGCGGGCATCCCCGTGGGTGGGCAAATCATCACGCTTCGGGCCGAGGGTCCCAAAGGCAATCGCCAGGGCCTCGGCGCAACGGTCACCGCCGTGCTCTCTGACGGTTCGAAGCGGCGTCGGACGATCGCGCCCCACCGCGGCTACCTCTCCAGCAGCGAGCCCGTGGCGCGCCTTGTCCTGGCTCCGGGCGAGTCACTGCAGTCACTCACGCTCCAGTGGCCGGATGGGAAGGAGCAGTCGATCCCCATCCCCGCCCGGGTGCCGTCGACCGTCGCGCTCACCGTCGTCCAAGACTGAGACGCACGCAAGCGAGAACTCGCCCAATCCGGCCTCCTGCCGGACCTTTGCACGGAACCGGACTTCGGAAGTCCGTTTCCGCGCCAACGTGCGAAACGAAGTCCGATTCCGCGCCAACGTCCGAAACGAAGTCCGTTTCCGCGCCAACGCCTGAAACGAAGTCCGTTTCCGCGCCAACGCCTGAAACGAAGTCCGATTCCGCGTCGACGTCTGAAACGAAGTCCGTTTCCGCGCCGACGTGCGGCGCGAGTTCTGCTCAGGAACCTCAGGAACCTCAGGAACCTTAGGAACCTCAGGAACCTCAGGCACCTCAGGAACCTCAGGCACCTCAGGCACCTCAGGAACCTCAGGAACTCTGGAGGCTCGCGACGCTCCGGAGGCCGCAGGAGGCCCTTACGGGCAGGCGCTGCCGAAGATGCTCAGGAGTGCCGCCAGGTCGGACCCGTCCGTCGCGCCATCGCCGTCGATGTCGCCGCCGGCGGTGCCCCAGCCTGCCAAGACGCCGCCAAGGTCGGCGCCGTCAATGACTCCATCGCCTGTGAGGTCGGCGGGGCACGGAGTGCCGGCGTCGCACTGGACTTGCGAGACCGAAATGTCATCGAGAGCGGCTTCCGTGACGGAATCGTTCGGGTTGTCGCCGATCACGAAGCGCAGCCGGAACGATTGTCCTGGCGTGCCTCCGGCGGACAGCAGGAAAGATCGCTCGGTCCATCCGCCGGAGCCGGTCATGCTCTGGACAGTCACCCAAGCGCCGCCGTCGATGGACACCTGGGTGAGCAGTGAGTCAGCCGACGAGGGGATTGCCGCGTCGTCGCAGAAAATCCACGACCAGTACGACACGAGTGCGTCGCCGCCACCATTCGCGATCGGCGCAGAGGTGAGATAGGTCGGCCCGAGGTCCACGTCGCTCGCGCCTGAGGTGCTGCCCGCCGCAGCTGGGTAGGTCACGAAGCACTGCGTTCCCGCAGCCGTGTGATCGTCGTAGGGCTCTGCCGTCGCGCCACCGGTGGTCACCGTGCCGTTGGGGTCAGCGCGTGCCCACGCGCCGACGCTCAGCGACGGGTCGTTGGTGACGGTGAAGCCCGCGTCGCCCGCCTCGAAGTCAGTCGCGAAGATCGTCTCCGTCCCAGTCGAGACACTGAAGGTGTAGGGGCTGTTGGCCCCGCCGACTGGTGCGACGTAGACCGTGGAACCGCCGTTGGAGAGTTGTCCGGAGACATAGAAATCGAGTTCATCGCCGCACGAAACGGCTGGGAGCGTGGCGCGGTAGTTGTTCCCGCCGGTGGAAACCAGGGGAGCCCCCGACCACGCGCCATGGTTGATGCGAGTGTGCTGCTGTGCGTTCAGGAGCGTGCCGCCGCCGGCGATGGCCGCGGTGACTTCCACGGCAACCGGCGTGTTGGGCTCGACGGTGGAGGGAACACCCGCGGGGAAAGAGAACGCCAGGCTGAGCGGCGGCTGGTTCATCCACACACGAACGCCCGAGCAGGCGCCGGACACCACATCCAGCCACCCGTCACCGTTGAGGTCAACGATCGCGACATCGAACCATGCGGCAAGAGCGCTGTTGGCGATGACATTGCCTTCCTCCACCAGCATGCCGGAAGTCGTGACCGGCTTGTTGTGATAGATGTGCGTGCGGCGGCCCGTGGTGGGGCAGAAGGAGGGCAAGTCGGCGTCCACATCAACAATGATGCAGTCTGGCCGGCCATCCCTGTCGAGGTCGTCGCAGTGAATCGCGTTGCCAAACTCGCTGAGGGCGCCGGTCAAGCTGTACGAGGTCATCGTGATCTGGCCATTGGCCTGCGTGCTGGTGTTGATCCAGTACTTGTCGACGCCGTCGTTGGCGTCCACGATGTCCAGGCGGCCGTCGCCATTGAGGTCGCTGACCGCGAACTCGTACGGCGTGCCGGTGATCAGGTCATGCGGCCCGGAGAAGGCATTCCCAGGGCCGCCGCCGGAGTTGGTGTTGTAGAGGAACCCGGTGGCCTGCCCACCCGTGAGCGTGTTGGTCCGGATGATGTCCAGCAGCCCGTCGCCATTCATGTCCGCGATCTCGGCGGCATTGCCAAAGCCTGCGGCGAGCTGCGCTGACGTGGCACGCGTCGTCGTGCTGTCGGTGAAGTACCCGGGATTGGCGGCGCCCTGGTTGATCAGCAACTTGTTCTGGTAGTCGTTGGAGGAAGTCTCGCCGGGCGACTGCTGGCACTCGCCTGCGTCGTTGGTGTCGCCGTCGCCGTTGAGGTCGATGCAGACGGTCCCGCTCGTCTCGGGCGTGTCGTAGTCGGCGAAGAAGAGGTCGGGATAGCCGTCACCGGTGAGGTCGCCGAAGGCGAACTCGCAGAACCTCGGATTGGCCGCGGTTCCGTTGGCCGCGAACATGGTCGGAATGCGGTTGTCCTCGAATCGGAAGCCAAGCCAGTTGCCCTGCGCATCGTCGCCACGGTTCATGTACACGCGCGGCTGGCCGATGTACTGCTGCAATCCGTCGGACATCGTGGTGCAGGTCACCAAGTCCAGCCAGCCGTCCAAGTCAACATCGACGGCCTTGACATCGCGGTCGTTGGTGTTGTCCAAGAATCCCTGCGACCCCGCGTAATCAGACGCGGTCGCCAGCGCCACGGTGCGATCCACCAGCACGCCGCCCTCGTTCATGAGGAGCACATCGGGGAAGCCGCCCTGGATGGATCCGGGGAACTTCTTCATCATGACAAGATCGATGTCGCCATCGTGGTCCCAGTCACCGAAGGTGAAGTCCTTCTCCAGATTGTCGGCGTTCTGGAGCGAAGCCGGACTGAGGCGGCTGGCGGATTCGTTGGCGAGCGTCACCCACTGACCGAAGGCGGTGGAGCCAACGGCCAGGGCGGCGACGAACATGGCAGAGACGGTGGTGGTTCGGATCATCGGTCTCGGTCCGTTCGGATGTTCGGAGGTCGTGGGTCAGTGGGAAACCGTTTCCCTCAAACGATGCTGCAGAGTAGGCGGTTGCTCAGGCGCAGGGGCCCCAAGCGGAGAGCATTTGGGCAAGATCCTGGCCGTCGACCGTTCCGCTCCCGTCGATGTCCGCGTCGGAGCCACCCCAGCCGCTGAGGAGCGTGGCCAGGTCGGAGCCATCCACGGAGCCGTTGCCGTCCAGGTCGGCGGGGCAGGTGGAGCAACTGTCCAGGATGCCATCGCCGTTGGAGTCCAGCGAGGCATCAAGCGCGATGTCGATGGCGTCCGGGAAGGAATTGGCATCGCAGTCATCCGCTGGTCCGCCCCAGGCCTGCAGGAACATGGAAAGGTCGTCGGGTTCCAAGGATCCACTGGCGTTGATGTCATGGACGGCGCATTCATCATCCGGCGCGATGGCAATGTTCGCGCAGGACCAGAAGGAATAGAAGTCCACGATGTCGATCACCCCGGAGAAGTCGGCATCAAACTCAAGCCGACCGAGCGACCGCAAGAACGAGACCAACTGTCCCTTTTCGCCCTCGCTGAGCGCGGAGAAGGCGGCCGCCGACGCGGCGCCTTCGCCGAATGGCCCGTGCGCGACGATCACGGCGGTCACTCGCTCAGCAAAGGTCCCGCCAGCCACGCGGCCGTCGTGGAGCATGGGATCACGGGTGGCCAGGTTCCAGAGGACCGGCGTGCGGAACTCAAACTCATTCGCGTCACCCTGCTGGATGCCGTCCGCCAGGGTTCCCATGTCGTGCAGGAGGAAGTCGCTGTAGATCTTGGCGTTCTGGCCGCGCAGCGCCTCGGCCAGGCTGGGATCGTTGGGCGTCTGCCAGTCGCGGATGTGGCACTTGGCACAGCCGACCTGATTGAAGATCGCCTCGCCGGTCATGCCAACTTTCGGCGTCTGGGGCGGCATTCCGAGGAAGCGCTGGAAGTGCGTGACGCGCTCGATGAAGGTGAATCCGGCCGCATCCGGGACATCCTCGGGATCCGAGGCCACGTCGCACTGGGCAAGCAGGGCGTAATCGCCGTTGGGTGGATTTTCAGAGGGCACCAGGGAGTTGGTGAAGCCCATCTCATTTCGCGTGGCATCGCCCGAGAAGGAGAAGAGCGTGGCGACCTGAGCCTTCCAGCCAAAGCGGCCCGGGCGGAGCCCGCCGGTGGGGTCTTCCAGCACATCCACATAGTGGACCTTGCCGGAGATGCCGTCGCCATCGGCGTCGGTCGGATCGCCGTTGGCGATGATGTCCGCGTCGGCGATCGCGTCAACGATGCCGAACGCAAGGGAGCTGTTCGTGACCCGCAGCGACACGACCGTCGCGTCGGCCGGGAGGATCTCGCGGCACGATTCGCTGATCGCTTCCGCCTGGAGGAGCGACTGCACCTCGCCGGGGTACTCAACAAACTCGCCCTTTTTCTCGAGTCCGAATCGAGTGACGGTGATGGATCCCCATCCGCCAGTCGGCACCGAGTGGCACGATTGGCAGTTGGACTTGTTGAAGATGGGCCCGAGACCTTGCTCGATGGTCGGTGGTGTGGCAAACAGGATCTTCCCGGTCTCGAAGAGGGCCAACTCGTCGGCGGTCAGTCCCTGCAGCGGGGCGCCGGCCTTGGGTTGGAGTGTGATCCCTCCGCCAGCGTGAGAAAGGGCGGCGGTTGAAAAAGTGAGCAGGGAAGCGAGACTCAGAATGCGTGGCGTGGTCGACATATGCAGTCCAATACCGAGTCACCGCGGGGCCGGTCGGGGTCCGCGAAAGAACAAACTCGCCAGCGGCGGCGTGATTCGTTACAACCTATCACTGGATTCGTGCCCGGCAAGTCCGGATACTGAAACTCGGGACATTCATCCCCATTTCTGTAGCCCTACCATTCCACGCGTCTTCATGAAACAGATTCACAGGCATGGATCCAGCCTCTCGCGTTCCCTCGCTGGGGTGGCCGTGCTCTGTGGTTGCTGCTCCTGCGACCCGGTACAAGAGCCACCGACCCCACCAGATCACTCAGGGCAAGGTCCGATAACGGCGTCCCCTAACGTGCCTTCCCAGCCAGATGCAACGCCGACTGATGGGGGGCCCGTCATTGTCATCGATGCAGATGCGATGCACGTCACCCCCAGTCAACTCCAGCCCCCAGCCACTTCGGACCGGCTGGCAAAAGAGGAGCAGATGCGGCTGTCGGTCGGGAAGCGACTGCTCTCGAATGGAAACTTCGCCGGGGCGGAAGCGGTCTTCAGGGCACTCCATCAGAGCCATCCCGACCATCCCCGGGCCAGCTTCCTGCTCGGGCTGGCGATTCACAAGCAGAAGCGGTATGCCGAGGCGCGCCCGCTGCTGGAACGATCCGATGCGCTGGCCTCGTCGATGGACGGCGATGTCGTGGCGGCGATCTTCCCTGAGGCGGCGCATGTTCCGCACTTCCTTGGATGGTGCACCTACTACCTGGGCGACCTTGACGCTTCCGCCCGACACTTTGACGCACACATTGCGCTTGTTCCCGGCGAGTTTGACAGCCAGTTCGGCCGTGGCATCGTGGCCATCGACCAAGACGACCTCGAGGCGGCGCAGCAGCATCTCCACTTGGCCCTTCAGTTGATCGATGTGCCCGGGGCCGACGGCCAGCTCGCGATGCCGCGGCCAAAGGATCGTGCGAAGGTGCTGGTGCGACTTGGAGATGTCGCATTGCGCAGGGACCAGGTGGAAGAGGCTCGCGCCCAGTACGAGGAGGCCGTCACGTTGTGGCCCGCCCACCACGAGGGATGGGCAAAACTGGCCCGGGTGTTGGATCGACTCCATCAGCCCGAGGCGGCCGCGAAGGCTCGGGAGCAGCAGCAGCGAGTGCTGGAACAACTTGGCCGTGTCGGGGATGGAGGAGGGGGCCAGTGATTCCGATCATCCTGTGGGCCGTGATGCTGAGCTCGGATCCGCCGGTCTCCCTGGCCGACGTCACCGAGTCGAGCGGCCTCCAGTTCGTGACCACCAGCGGCGCCGTGCCATCGACCCACATTCTTGAGGTCAAGGGAGGCGGCGTGGCCCTGATCGACTTTGACGAGGACGGCGACGAGGACCTGTTCTTCCCCAACGGTGCGACGTTGGCGGCACCTGAATCCGGGCCGGGTGCCCGCCTCTACGAAAACCTGGGAGGACTCCGATTTGCCGACGCCACGGCTCGCATGGGCGTTGCGTTTCGGCGCTGGGGATTCGGCGTGGCGTCTGGCGACATCGACGGCAATGGGCACGAGGACCTCTTCATCGCGTGCCTCGGGCAGGACGTGCTGCTCTTGGGGCAAGGCGGCGGCCGATTCGTCGACGCCACGGCCGACTGGCTTCCGCCAGATGACGACTGGAACACGGGGGCCGCGCTCGCAGACATCGACCTGGATGGCGACCTGGATCTCTACGTCTGCGGTTATGTCAAGGTCGATCCCGCTGCGCCTCTCCCGGCGGCCTCGTTCAAGGGGATTCCGGTCCTGGCGGGCCCGCGCGGTTACGTGGCCGAACCCGACCGGCTGCTCCTGAACGAGGGTGGGCGATTCGTGGATCACTCCGAGGCACTTGGCATCCGCGCCGGACCCGATCGCTTTGCGCTCAACGTGGTTGCCCTCGACGTAAGTGGCGATGGGCGAATCGACCTGTTCGTGGGCAACGATTCGCAGCCCGACTCGCTGTGGGTGAATGACGGGACTGGGCACTTCAACGATCGTGGCGCGCCAAGTGGCGCCTCGACAAACCTCGAGGGGTCGGGCCAAGCCACGATGGGCATCGCCGTGGGCGATGTCGATGCCAACGGCTTCCCCGACCTGCTGACCACCAATTTTTCCAGCGACACCAACACGCTCCATCTCAATCTGGACGGGGGGTTCCTGGATGACCGGACGAGCCAATACGGCATCGGTGCGCCGAGCCGGACCTGGTGCGGTTGGGGTGCGTCGTTCGTGGACCTGGATCATGATGGCGACGAGGACCTCGTCGGCGTCAATGGGCACGTCTACCCGCAGGCCACGCGGGAGCTGATGGACAGCGAGTACCGACAGCCGTTGATGGTGATGGAGCGGATGGGGCCACGATTCGTGGCGCGGGACTCCGGCTTGGGAAGCCACGTGGATCGATCGATGGTGGCCACGGACCTTGATGGCGACCTCGACGTTGACCTGGTTGTCATCGAGCTCAACGGCCCCGTCCGAGTGATCGAGAACCGCTCGGCGGGCGCGGTTCCTGGATCCGCGATCGCCATCAGGCTGATCGACTCGGTGCACCCGGGGAACCTCCGGGGAATCGGTGCACGCATCGACGTGGCTGGCCCCGACGGCGCGCGACTGGCCCGGCGCTGGGTCATCGGCGGCGGGCCGTTTCAGTCGACGGCCTCGCGCGAGGTCCACGTCGGCATCCCCGAGTCGATGCGATCCACCCCCTTGACCATCACGGTTCGATGGCCGGACGGGGTGACGCAGTCAGCGGAGGCTCGAGCCGGCGAGCGCCTCACGGTCAAGCGGTGAGCGTGCCATCCAGGCGAGGGCTCGATCAGAGGAGCGGGGCCAGGAGGCCGGCCAGCCCTTCCTGATAGCGCTCCCATTTCCCGCGTCGATCCCAGTTGGCCCGGACGAATCGATGGCTCACGTCGATCCACCGCTGTTGCATGGCGCGGATCGAAGTGGTCGATTCGTTGTCATAGATCGCCGCCGTCACCTCGAAGTTCAGTTCAAAGCTCCGCCGGTCGAGGTTGGCGCTCGTGATGATGGACAGCACGCCGTCCACCGTCACGGTCTTGGCGTGGAGCAGGCCGTCCGGGAACTCCCAAATCTGGATGCCAGCGTCGAGCAGGGGACCAAGGAGCGCTCGGCTGGCGAGGGCCACCAGTCGCGAGTCATTGCGCTCTGGGATGACCAACTGAACGGCGACTCCACGCCGCGAAGCGACCGCCAATCCTCGGATGAAGGCGCTGTCGGGGACGAAATAGGGAGTCGTCAGCACGATTTCGTGGCGAGCCACCTGCACCGCGGCGTGGAGCAGCTGCGCCACGGCCTCGGAATCAAACGTCGGGCCAGTCGGAAGCACCTGCACGGGTGCCGTGCCCGCCGCGACCGCGCGCGCGGGGTTGACATCCACCACCTCGCCCGTCTCGAAGTTCCAGTCGACCGCAAACACGCGGTGGAGGTCGGCGACCGCGGGCCCCCGGACGCGAAGGAGGCAGTCGACCCACGGTGCGTAGTCCTTCTTCGCCAGGAACTCCGGCGCAACAAAGTTCCGGCTGCCCGTGAACCCGAGGGCTCCGTCCACGACCAACACCTTGCGGTGGTTGCGCATGTCGATGCGGTGGAACAGCCCACGCAGGAGGCTGCCCGGCAACGCAATGCGGAGTTCGATGCCGTCGCGCTTCATCTGCGAAAAGAGCGGCGAGCGGACGAACCGTGAGGAGCCGAATCCATCCACGAGTGCACGACAGCGGACGCCCCGCCCGCGTGCCTCGGCGAGCGCCTTCGCCACGGCTTGGCCGCAACGATCGTCCTCAAAGATGTACGTCGTGAGGTCGATCGATTCGCGGGCCTGGCGGATGGCCTCGATGGACCACGACTCCATGACGGTGCCATCGCTCGTGACCTCCACGGCATTGCCGCCCCGGATCGGCGCGGCATCCAGGGTGAGCGCCGCGGCAGCGACCTGCACATCGTGCTGGTCCATCGGTGGGAGCGGCGGCGTGGTCACCGTGTCCCAGGCTGGGGCCTGGCTCTTGAGCCACTCGACCGACTTCATGTAGCGGCGACGCCGCGCAAACCCAAAGCTGGACTCGCCAAACACCAGGTACATCGCCAGCCCGAAGAAGGGGATCGCCAGGACGACCAGCATCCACGGCACGGCCCGGGCGGGTTGCGTACTCCGGCGCAGCAGGACCAGGGACGCGCCGCCCAGGCGCAGCGCCAAGTCCAACGCCCCGACGAGAAACCCAGAGAGTGCCGTGAGGTTGGAGAGGGCGGAGGGATCTGGGGCCACGGTTTACCCGGAGACGATCGAGACGACCGTCAGGCGCCGAACGCCCTTGGGGAGGTCGACGCGGACCGTTTCGCCAATGCGGACCTTCATGAGCGCCTCTCCCATCGGGCTGGTGCCCGTCACTTCGCGGTGGCCGTCCGGGTCATCGTCACTCAGGCTGGCCACGATGCGGAGGCGTTCGATGCGGCCGTGGTCCTCGTCGCGGACTTCGATCATCGCGCCAAGGAAAACCATGTCCGAGGGGAGCTCCGCATCATCCACGACTTGCGCAACGGACAATCGGTCCCGCAGGGCGCGGATCTTGCTGTCATTGAGCGCCTTCTCCTCGCGAGCGGCGTGATACTCCGCATTCTCGCGCAGGTCTCCGTGTGCACGAGCCTCGGCGATCCGGTCGATCAAGTTGCGTTCCGCCGCGACCATTGCCGCGAGCTGCTCTTCCAATTTGGCCTTGTCGGCCTTGGTCAGCATCTCCATGACGGCAAGCCTATCGGGCCCCAATCGCCTTCGCAACGAGGCCGAGCGCTGCCACGGCGAGCGGGATGACCGCTGGCCCGACGATGGAGAGTGCCACCCCGGCGGCATCATGTGCTGCTGGGGATTCACCCAGTTGCAGCGCCATCTGGGTCGCGCCACCCATCGACCCAGCGACGACGACGGCGACGGCCGCGGCAACCCTGCCGGGCAAGCCTTGGTGCCTCACGAGCGCCACGGCGCCCTCCAGGGCCGCCATCGCCACTGCCGCACCGACAAGAATGGCGACATCAACTGTTCTCGGCCATCCAGCCCACCAGGAAAGCGGTGCGAGCCCGAGCGCGAGCACGACAAGCACGGTGCCGACCCGGGCGAGGGCATCGGCGCCCGTCCAGTGGAGGATGAGCACAAGGATCGGCCACGCCACGATGACGCCAACCAGCCAGATCGCCAGGATTCGGCCGGCGAGCGGGCTCGCAAGCCCTACCGTAGGTGTTCCCGGGCCGGGCCACCCAACCACGAGCAGCCAAGAGGCCAGCATCCAGATGACGCACCCGATGACGATGGCCCGGCACCGGAACATCGTGCCGTGCGAGGTCGTCTCCATCAGTCAGCGGCGGCCAAGGCCCCGCGATGGTTCCGTCGGCCAAGCGTGATGTCGAGCGTGAGGTCGATCTCGTCGTACCCCGTTCGGTCCAGCGAGCCGACCTGGCTGTTGAGCATGTCAAGGACGGCGATGCGCTGTGCCGGCGGCAGTTGGCCGGGTGTCGGCTCGACTGCCGTGGAACCCCAGCGAAACCGCGTGCCGTGAGTCGTCTCGATCACCAGTCCTTCGCCTTCGAGGTCACTGACGTCCAGTCGCGCGACCTGGGGGAACCATGGACGGGACTCCATGAGCGCGATGGTGCGAAGCGCCGCGGCAACGGGCTCGCCCTCCCAGGCATCCCCAGCCATTTCGGGCGGGGCGGCACCCACGCCGCGGACACGAACCATCTTTGGGCCGGTGGAAGGGGCGTAGTCGCGGGGGAGTCGCTGCCCGCGAGAGCCCACCAGCCACTCGCGTCCGCCGGTTTCCACCAGCGCGCAAGGAGTGGCATAGTCCGCGCGGATGATGAGTGCCCCCTCCTCCAGGCTCAGCTGCCAGACCCGGTCGAACCACCCGGAGCGCTCCAGGAGCGTCCGCGCGAGTTCGAGGGAGTCGTGGCTGACGCCGCCAAGCTCGATGTTGTCCTTCAGGTTTCGAGCGAGCGGCCTGAGCAGCTCGTCGTCCATCCACGCCGGCCGATCAACCAGGCGGAGGCTGGTGATCGTATAGGCGTCTGCGCCGGCACGCTGCCGAAGGCTTGGCACGCCACTCGCTCCAAAGGCCACCAAGCCGGCGACCACGAGGATGGCCAGCACCCCATCGAAGGCCCACTGCCAGGCTGGGCTTGAACGTTGATCGGACGGCTCGATGGCCGCGTGCGCATCCTGCGACATGGACGGAGTCTTATCGGATCCCGGCCCGGCTTGCACGGAGATTTCGGCCATCCACAGCCGACGCACTGGCCCGATCCGCCGCGAGCCCCATGAGGCGGCAGCAGAGGCCCGGGAAGTCCAGGCCAGTCGCTGCCGCGGCTTTGGGAACCAGTGAGTGATCGGTCATGCCGGGCATCGTGTTCACTTCAAGCAGCCAAGCCTTTCCGTCGGCCACGAGGAAGTCCACGCGCGACACGTCCCGGCACCCGAGCGCCTCGGCGATCGCCAACGCGTCGCGGGACGCCTGCAGCTTGACCGGGGCGGGCATGTCGGCCGGGTCGACCCGGTAGGTCGTGTCGGACCGGATGTACTTGGCCTCGTAGTCGTAGGTCCCTGGGTGGGGGATGATTTCAATGATGGGAAGGGTCACGCCGCCAACTATCCCCACCGTGACCTCTCGACCCTTGACGAGCCGTTCCACGAGGGCAGCTCCCCGACGCGAAGCCACGCCCTGGGCCGCCGTCTCAACGGCCTCGATCGTGTCGCAGAGGTACAGGTCCACGCTCGACCCGTCATCGACTGGCTTGACGACGGCTGGCGGGGGGAGGGTTACCTTGGCTCCCGGGGTCACCAGTTGCCAGTCGGGGGTTGGCACGCCGATCCGGCGCGCCATTTCCTTGGTGGCCACCTTGTTCATGGCCAGGCGGGAGGCCTCCGGCCCCGAACCGAGGTAGGGGCGGCCATCACGCTCGAGCAACGCCTGCAGTTCTCCGCCTTCACCCCACGGCCCGTGGACGATTGGCGCGACCAAGTCTCCGGCCAGGCGGGCGAGCCCGTCGGCGTCCAGTCGATCGATGACCTGCGGATTCACCCGGTACCGACCCGACCGTCGCAATCCATCGGCGACGCGTGTGCCTGAGTTGAGGCTGACCTCGCGCTCGGCGTCGGGGCCGCCCATCAGGACGAGGACGAGCGGCAAGTCGTGTTCGTTGGCGTGCGGCACCATGTTTCTTTCCTCAACGTCTCGCAGGGGTGTCAGGCCGGGTGGCGTCCCCAGAACACGACTTCGCGTTCAAGCCGGACTCCGGAGTGGTCAAGCACTCGTGCCACCACGACGTTGGCGAGCGCCGCGATGTCCGTCGCAGTCCCGCCGGCGTCAAGTGCCATGAAGTTGGCGTGGACGGGGCTGACGTACGCGCCACCCGAGCGAAGGCCCTTGAGCCCGGCGCGGTCGATGAGCAGCCCGGCACTCACGCGCGCCCCGGACAGGGGATCGATTGGGTTCTTGAACATGCATCCAGCGCTGGAGGCTGCGAATGGCTGGCGAGACTTCTTCCAGGAGAACAGCTCCTGGAACTTCTTGCGAAGCGTCGCCGGGTCCGTCGGTTCCACCCGGAAGGTCGCTCGGGTGACGATCCCGGACGGGATGCCGCCATGACGGTAGCTGCACTCCAGACTGGCGCGCTCGTGGATCGCGAGGTCACCGCGGGCATCCATCACCTCGACCGTCGTCAACGCTTGCGCGGTATCGCCATAGGTGCCCCCCGCATTCATGACGACGGCGCCGCCGATGGTGCCCGGAATCCCGGCGAGGTGTTCCAGCCCGCCGAGCCCCGCCCGATTGAGCTCATGCATCAGCGCGAAAAGGTCATGGCCCGCCCCGGCTCGAATCGATGCCGAGGCTCCGCCGCGCTCCACCTGAAGCAGTCGAAACGCCGGAGCGTCGAGCGACACCACGAGGCCGTCCACCCCCTCGTCCAACACCAGCAGGTTGGCGCCACCACCGAGGAGGCGAACGGGGACGTCATCGTGCCACGCTCGACGCGTCAACGTTGCCAGCGCCTCGACGGACTGCGGCGTGACCAGGAGGTCGGCGCGGCCCCCCGTCTTGAACCACGTCCTTTGGCCCAAGTCCGCCATCGGTTCCACCGTGACATCCAGGTCACTGAGGAGCATCGCGTCGCGGCCCTCCGCCCTGTTGCCAGGGGATGACTTGCTGTTCGTGGCCATGGACATGCTGACTCCGCTGGAGGACACCACTACCGGTCCGCGTCGGCCGGGCTCCCGGCCAGAAGCGCGCGGGCAACTTTGAAGACTGGCCCAGCACCCATCGTGACCACGACGTCGCCATCACGGAGTTCGTCCATGAGTGTGGACGTGGCCAGGCTGAAGGGGGCCGTGTACGCGGCCGACCCACCGAGCGCACGGATGCGATCGACCAAGTCCCTCGCGGAGACAAGTTGCCGCTCGGACTCGGAGTCGCGCACGAAGTAGATGTCGGGCAGCAGGACCCGGTCCGCCGCGTGGAACGATCGGGCAAAGTCCTCGAGGAGGAATCGTGTGCGGCTGTGCTGGTGGGGCTGGAACACGCAGTAGAGCCGTCTCGGCTGGTAGTGCTCACGGAGCGCCTGGAGGCTGAGACGGCACTCGGTGGGATGGTGTCCGTAATCGTCCACCACCACGGCGGTCCCGCCGTCACGGGTGGCGTAGGTGCCCAGCCGTTGCATCCGGCGGTCCACACCCGCAAAAGTGGCGAGCCCCTCTTCGACCGCCGCACGCGAGGCACCCGCCCAGAGCGCCAAGATGCCTGCCGCAGCTGCGTTGAGCCGATTGTGTGCCCCCGGGAGGGATGGGTGCCAGGAAAGCACCTCGATTGATCCCTCGTGGACGGCAACGGTCCGCGTGGAGGGCGACCACGACACTCGATAGTGCGCAGCGTCATCGGTGCCGAAAGTCCTCGTGTCGCACGTGGCGTCGGCAGTCACCCGCTCGGCGAAGGCGCCTTGCGACGCGATGAGGAGTCGACCTCCATCGCGCGCTGACGGGAGCCGGCGCGCAAAGCCGGCAAAGGCGTCGATGACAGCATTCAGGTCCGCGAAGAAGTCGAGGTGATCGGCCTCGATGTTGTTGACGAGCCCGAATCGCGGCGAATGGCGGTGGAACGAGTTGGTGTATTCGCACGCCTCCGCCACGAAGAACCCAGGCTCCCCCGCCAGGGGGCCGGCGGGGACCGTCATTGCACCAGTCCGGAATCCGCCGCCAAGTTGGGAGCAGGTCGCCCCGACCACCACGCTCGGGTCAAGTCCCGCGTGCGCCAGGAGGTACCCCAGAAGCGACGAGGTGGTGCTCTTGCCGTGTGTGCCGGCGACGGAGATGCCGGTGCGTTCACGCTGGAGGTCTCCCAGGAACTCCGCGTACGTCCGAACACCCAAGTGTCGGGAGACGGCCAGCTGTCGGGCGGGGTGCTCGGCCGGGACGGCGGCGCTCGAGACCAGCAGGTCACAGTCCGCGGGGAGGCTGCCCGGTGTCTGGAGGGCGATTGGCACGCCGGCGGCGGCGAGCGCATCGGTCAGTTCCGACGCCTCCCGGTCTTCGCCAGTGACGATCGCACCCATGGACCGTGCCAGCATCGCCAGCCCAGACATCCCCGACCCTCCTATGCCGACGAAGTGAACTCGACGGCCAGCGACGCTTGAGCGAGCGGCGACTGGGGGCAGAGCCCACGCCGTGACGCCCTCCCCGTTCGGCACGACTGGTACTGATGGTTGGTTCACGGCATCCATATCGGCCCGCGCCGCGGGGCCACTGTGGCGAATGCGGCGCGTCACGAAACTCTACAATGGGCACCTCGATGACCGACGCCGGAACGAGCTCGCTTCAGGCCCAGGTCCTCATCGTTGACGACGAACCGGAGCACGGCGAGGTCATGGCGGACGCGCTGCGCAAGCCGGGCCACATCTGCACGGTCGTGGACTCGCTCGCCGCGGCCTCGGAGGAGCTCTCCTTCGGCAACTTCGACGTGGTCGTGACCGACCTCGTGATGGAGCGTCCCGACGCCGGCCTGGAGGTCCTCCGGCTCGTCAAGGAGCACCAGCCCGCGGCCGCCACCATCATGGTCACCGCCCACGGCGACATCCCGACGGCCAAGGCGGCCCTCAAGGGCGGGGCGTACGACTTCATCGAGAAACCACTGGACCTGGACGTCTTTCGGACCCTCGTGCAACGGGCCGCCGAGACCGTGGCACTTCGGGCCGCGAATGCTGACTTGCGCGGGCAGGTGGACGCTGCCTACGGACTTGGCGGGATCATCGGCGTCTCTCCCGGCATGCGGGCCGTCACCGACGCCATTCGGCGTGTGGCCCCCAGCATGCTGCCGGTCCTGGTGACGGGCGAGAGCGGCACGGGCAAGGAACTGGTGGCTCGAGCCATCCACCAGCTGTCCCAGCGGGCCGAGAAGCGATTTGTCCCCTTCAACGCCGCGGGCATGAGCGAGAGCCTCGTGGAGGACCAGTTGTTTGGCCACATGCGGGGCGCGTACACCGGGGCCGATCGGGACCGCGAGGGGGTGTTTGAGTACGCCGACCGAGGGACGCTCTTCATCGACGAGATCGGGGACATGCCCATCGGCATGCAGCCCAAGATCCTCCGGGCCCTGGAGAAGGGCGAGATCATCAGGCTGGGAGCCAACGAGCCGCGAAGGGTCGACGTCCGGTTCGTCAGCGCCACGAACAGGGACCTCAAGGCGATGTGTTCGTCGGGCCAGTTCCGGGAGGACCTCTACTTCCGTCTCCGCGGCACCGAGATCCACCTGCCGGCGCTCCGTGAACGCCGCGAGGACATCCCTGTCCTGGTCAAGCACGCGGCCGCGCGCTTTGCGCACGAGCTGGGTCGGCCCGCCCCGAACTTCACGGACGGCGCCATGATGCGCCTCGTCACCTACGCATGGCCCGGCAATGTTCGCGAGCTCATGAACACCGTGCACCGGGTGCTGGTGATGGTGCCGGGTGGCACGATCGAGGTCACGGATGTCCCCGACGAGATCCGCCAGGCCGAAGGGGACGAAGCGGCCTCGCATCCCGTGCGGGGGAGCCTGGCCGGGATTGGCATCGAGCAGCTGGAGCGCGAGGCGATCCGCCAGACCCTGTCGCTCACGCAGGGGAATAGGGAAAAGACGGCGCAGCTCCTCGGCATGGGCGAGCGGACGCTCTATCGCAAGCTGAAGGAATACGGCATGCGCTGACGCGCTGCCACTCGCGATGCGCGGCATCCTCTTTCGCTACGCCACTTCAGACCTGCTCAAGGTCTTTGTCGTCACGGCCGCCGTCCTGGTCGTGGTGGTGGCGTTCGGCTCGCTCATCAAGCCGCTCGCCGCCAATCTGCTGGGGCCGCTCTCCGCGCTGCGGTATGCGTTGATGGCGGCCGTCCCGGTCCTTGAGTACGCCGTGCCGTTTGCCACTGGATTTGCGTGCACCTTGGCCACGCACCGGATGGCGGTGGACAACGAGATCACCGCCATGAGTTCGGCTGGGATCCCGATGACGCGAATCCTGGTCCCGCAGGCCGCGGTGGGGACGCTCTGCGGGTTGGGGCTTTTCGTGCTGGTGAACACCGCCGTACCGGAAGTCGAAAACCTCATGCGGGAGATGCTGGCCCGCGAGGCGGGGCGTGTGGTCCTCTCGCAGCTGCGCGATGGCGAGAGTGTCGCCGCCGGCAATGTCGTCATCCATGCCGATGCGGCCAGCGACTTGGCCATCCCCGTGGCGTCCGCTTCCCCTGGCGAGCTGCGTCCCCGGGAACGACTGCTCCTGGAGGGAGTGGCTGCGTTCGAGACGGATGCCAAGGGGCAGCCGCTGACTGAGTTCGTGGCCAAGCGCGCTGTCGTGGACCTCTATGAGCTCCCCGCGCGCGGTGCGCAGCCGCCAGCGACGGCCCTCAAGCTTCGGCTGGAAGACGCCGTGCTGGTTCGACCCATCGATGGCAGCGCGGCCAGTGTTCCGGTGGTGGAGCCAAGCGCCTTCGTGATCGGAGCGGTGGGTGCGCGTCCGACCCAGTTCCTCACCGGCGACGCGCTCGTCGCGGCACTCAGCGAGCCGGGCCAGACGGCGCAGGCGCTGGAGGCCCGGCGACGACTGGAGATGGACGTGGCCGATGCCGCGGCATTCCTCTCGGCGAGCGCGCAGCTGGCGCAGGGGAACCCAATGGTGCTGGTTGACCCCGCCACGTCACGAACCTACACCGTCAGCGGGGCGCAGTTGCAGGGGCGAGTGCTTCGGCCCGTCGCCGGCGCGTCCCAGATCCGGATCGAGGAACGGGACGGCGAGACGCTCCTTCGCACGGCCACCATGGCGTCGGCATCACTCGATCGGGCCCGCGGTGAATGGCTGGACCTGGAGGGGGGGATGTGGGTTGCGACCGACATGGTGTGCCAGGAACCCCGCGCCACCAGTGCCGCGAATGGCGCGCCGCTGCGGTGGCCTCACCGGGTGGAGGGCCTCCGTGTGGCCACGGAGCCGCTCCTGGGCGCGACCGACGAACAGCTTCGAGCCGCCGCCGCCGCCGCGATCGACTCCAAGGGACCGTGGTCCGCACAAGTTGATCGACTCCTGGCGCAGTGGGAACAGTCCAGCAAGACCGTGCAGCGCCACGCGGGGGCGTACCTCCACCTGCGCGTGCATGCGGCCGTGTTGGTGCCGATCGTCGCGCTCCTGGGCGCCGTTGCGGCGGTCCTGCTTCGGCGGGCGTCGCCGCTTGCCGTGTACCTGGTCGCCTTCCTGCCAACCCTCATCGCCGTGATTCTCGCTGCGCAGGGGAAGGAACTGCTGCGGGATGGTGATCCACTCGCCGGCCTCCTCGTCATGTGGAGCGGCCCGGCCGTGATGCTCACGATGGCGCTCCTGGGACTCCGAAAGGCAACCTACCCATGAGCGCGTTCCTGCCACTGGGGACGCGGCTGGACCGGCACATTCTCCGCCGATTCCTCCAGGACTTCGTCATCCTCTTCGCGATGCTCTTCGCCTTCGCGACACTCATCGATGCCGTCCTCCGTCTTGAGGAGTTCCGCCGGGCGACCGCCGCGATCCTTCCCAAGGGCGACAACGTCGAGTGGTGGCAGGTGCTGGGGACCATCGCGGCGTTCCACGGCCCCAGGGTCTTCCAGTTCTATCAGTACCTGTTCGGCCTCGTTTCGGTTGCCGCGGCAGGCTTCACGGTCGCCAGGATGCAAAAGGACCGCGAGTTGATAGCGATGCTCTGCGCCGGAATCTCGCTGCAGCGAGTCGCCGCACCGATCCTCCTTGGAGGCGCGTTTCTCTGTGCCCTCCAAGTCGTGAACCAGGAAGTGGTGCTTCCTCGGCTGGCCGGCCGCCTCTCGATGGACATCCGTGACCTCCACGGCAAGGGGCCGCACTGGGCGATCCCGCTCGAGGTGGATTCCGCCGGCAATCTGTTTCGGGCCTCGACGTTCAACGCGGCAGAAGGGACGATGGAAAACGTCGTGATCTACCGGCGCGGTGACGATGGCCGGATCCAGCGGCGCGTCTCGGCCCCACGGGCGAACTGGTCCGAGCGCGATCGCGCGTGGGTCCTGGTCGACGGGCGTGCGCAGGATCGGCAGGGGGCGGTCGCCACAGGGTCGCAGGTTCAGTTGACGACGCCGGTCGCAGCAGTGCCCTCGGACCTGAGTCCGGCGAGCCTTGCCCTTCGTCGAAGCGCCCTCAGTGCCCACCTGATCTCGACCGCCACGCTTCGCCAGATGCGATCCACCAGTGCCATCGGCCCGGTGTCCTACCGCCACTTGGTTGGCTCGCGGATCGCCGTGCTCATCGTGAACCTCGCCCTGCTGGCGATCAGCATCCCGTTCCTCCTCACGCGCGAGCCGGGCGGCCTCCTCAAGCCGGCGATCGAATCCGCGGCACTCATGGTGCCGCTCGGGATCGTGTCGCTCGGGGCGCTCGCCGTGCCGAACCCGTGGCTCGGGACCGCCGTCGGCCTCATGCTGCCCATCGCGCTGCTGGTCCCCCTGGCCGCCTGGCGCATCGCCGCCATGCGGACGTGACCCATCCCGGCACCGCCGAGACCTTCGTCGTCACGTCCGTCACCGTCGCTCAAGCGTCGGGTCGATGACCGTCACGCGGCTCTCGGACCGCAATCGAGCCGCCAGAGAGTCCATCGCAGCGCGCTGCGCACGGAGCAGTGCCTCTCGTTCCAGTTGCGTGCGGACCAGTTCCAGGCTGACGTCGTCGGCGGGAAGGACTCGCTCCACGCGAGCGATCACGATGGACCCTGGAAGCATGATGGGTTCGGTCATGGCGCCTTCGGCGGCTTGGGAGACCGCCTTGCGCAGCGCCGGGGGAATCGCCGGATCTGCGACGCTGACCGGGCCGATGAGTCCGCCGAGCGACGCGCTGGGATCGATGCTCTGTGCGAGCGCAACGGACTCGAACCGATCACCGGACTCCAGGGCGGCCCGCACGCTGGCCAGGTCCTCGGCGGTCCGAACGGCAATGAGCCGCACCACCCGGCGCTCGCCGTGGCGGATGGCGTGCAGTTGCTCCGCCGCCGATGCCGGCACGCGCACATCCGGCGCGGTGAGCGCGCGGAGCGCGGCGTTTCGCCACAGCAAGGCCTTCCAGCGCACATCCCCCATTCCACGGCGGGACCGAAACGCTGCGAGCACCGCTCCCGGCTCATCGCCTCCCAGAAGTTCGATGAAGAGTTGCTCTTCCGAGGAGGACTGGCCTTCCGTGACTGACAGGCCGCGCGCGCGCAGCGCCTCGCGCAATGCCGATTCCAGGACCAGCTCGTCCAGCACGTCGGGCCCCGCCATCTCGCGGAGTCGAGTTTCCAGCTGCGCGGGCATGATGGCCTCGCCGTTGGCCAGCGCCACCGGCCGCGGCGAAGCGCCCTGGGAGGACGTGCCCTGGCCTGCTGGCGCCGATTCGGCCGCGGGCGGCTCCGATTTCACGCGCGACACCTGCGGGCCTGGCGCGCAGCCCGAGACCACGATCGACGCACCGACCAAGGCCGCGACTCTCATCGTCATGGCGGCGGCGCTGACCGATCCGCGTTCGGCGAGCTGAAGCACGGCTGATGTCATTGGCCCTGCTCCTTGGCCGGAGGCACGGCATACAGCGTGCCCGAGCGCGTCGTCGTCAATGGTTGGAGTTCCGCGAATAGCCAGTCCAGTTCGTCGGGGTCGATGGCCGGATGGAGCCAGCCGCGCGAACGCCAGCGGCGCAGCATGGACTCGTCCACGAGGACAGCCTGAATGTCACGAGCCCGAAGCCCTTCGATCCATGCTTCGGGGGTGGGAAGCGACAGCGCCCCGTGTGGGACCAGCCCGGCTCCATCCCAGACGGTGGCGTATTCGAATGGGCCGCGGATCCAGAAGGGTGCCGACTCACCAATGAGCAGCACGCGCGTTCCCGCTTCCAGCATTTCGTTGAGCACGAACGGCGACCCGGACTGCTCGGCGATGGAGAGCCACTCTCGGCGGTCTGCGCCCCCGTCGCGCAGCATCGCACCCACCAGCTCGCCCGTCGCGATGCGTTCCGCCCCGACAAAGTCGAGCGGCTTGACGGGAGCCGTCCGCAAGCCAAGCAGGAGGACGGCCGGGAAGGCACTCAAGAGCACCAACGTCGCCGTCATGAGGCGTGGGCCAAACCCACGGCGTGATCGAGGGGCTGCAATCGCCAGGAGCAATGGCGACGCCAGCACGGCCCCGAGCACGATGGTCGGGATGAGGAACCGACTGTGCATGTGCGTGACGCCCACCCACAGGGCCAACTGCAGCGCCAGCCCAAGCGAAATCCATCGCAGGAGCGGAGCGGCGCGCCGAGCGGCCGCACCCCACGCAACCACCGCACCCACCGCGATGAGCCACGGCATCGGCCCCCACTGTGGCAGCCACGGTTCTTCATTGGGAGCGGTCCCGAATCCGAAGCGGAACCATTGGTCCCAGAGCTGTGCGAGCCAACCCCACGGAGCGATCGTTTCGTGGTGGGCCTCGGCAAATCGAGCACACTCCTCTGTGGTCCAAGCGAGTGCCGTCTCTCCGCTGCCGGACCCAAGGAGGCTGACTCCAAAGGGGAACACGGGGTTGCCGATGGCGATCGCATTGCGAACGAGCCACGGCGCCAGAGGCACGAAGATCGCCCCAAGCGCCGCCAGCACCAGCCAAGGACGCTGGTTTCGCGGGCAGGACAGGAGACTTGCGATGGCCAGCGGTGCCAATGGAAGGGCCACAAGGGCGACGGAGGAGGCCTTGCTGCCGATCGCGAGTGCCACGCCCAATCCCGCGATCGCCGCAGCACACGTCCGCTGTCGTCGTCCCAGGTCTTCGCGAACCATGATCGCCGTGGTCGCGATCGCGAGCGAGCATCCCAGCATGACGCCACACTCCGTGTAGGCCAGTGATCCCGTCACCACCACCCAAGGCGTGGCCAAGACCAGCCCCCGTGCGATCCCCCGAGTTCCGCTGCCCGCGATCATTCCTGCTGCGGAGCCCGCTGCACCCGCCGCGACGACGGTGATTCCAGCACACAGGAACTGGCACGCGACGGCGGATTCCCATGCGGCCGTGGTGGGCGTGCCTCCCTTGAGCAGCATGAGGTGGAGGAATGCGGATTCGATCCAGTTGGGGAGAAAGGTGTAGGCGTTGTGCCCGAGGGGCTGGATTCGGCCGATCTCCATCCACTCACGTGGGCCCTGCAAGTGGTAAGCCAGCGCGTCGTACCCGCCAAACTCAGTGGGCCAGAGCCATCCGGGGGCGGATGCCGCTGCGGCGAGGAGTGCCGCAATCGGGAGGATGGTGAGCGTGAGTCGTGTGCTGTTGTCGCGAACACCGACAGCTCCTGGCCAGCCAACCCGTCCCTCAGCGCTTCGGGCGACCCAGAGGATGGACAGGACCCCGGCCACGATGAGTACGACGGAGAACCCACCCAGCCACCCGAGCGAGCCGAGCGCGCTGTCGATGGCCGCGAGCAGCGCGACCCCAACACCCCAGGAGAGCCACAAGAAATCGAACCTCAACAATGCTGACGCCATCCCGGCCTGCCGCACCACCAGCATCCCGATCCCCAATGCAGCGGCAAGCCAGAGGGCTGCCAGTGATCCGTCCACGAGCAGGATCGATGGAAAGGCACTGGGTGCTCCCCAGTCGGAGCTCGCGAGCAGCACGATCATCCATGCGACGACGATCGTGACGCCACCGACCGCGACGCCAGAGAGCCAGCCTCTGGAAGAGGCACTCGAGAAAAAACCCGCCTGCCGAGCGATCGGCGGGCGGGTTGGCGGGGGACCGGGGTTGGGCTCGACGCTCGCGTCCATCGACGGGAGGCTACGCCTCGACGCGCGATCGACGTGGTCGACCGACTCAAGCCGCGCGTGCGGCGTTGGCGGTCTTCACGAGCGTTTCAAAGGTGGTCGGGTCCTCGATCGCGATCTGCGAGAGCATCTTGCGATTGAGCGAGCAACACGCCTTGTTGAGGCCGTTGATGAAGATGCTGTATCGAGTGCCGTTCATCCGGCAGGCCGCGGTGATGCGCGTGATCCAGAGGCTGCGCATCTCGCGTCGGCGGGCGCGGCGGTCACGCCAAGCGTTCCGGCCGGCGCGCATGAGCGCGACCTTGGCCTGTTGCTTGTGGCGACTCTTGGTTCCGTAGTAGCCGCGAGCTTCGCGAAGCAGTTTGCGGCGGGCTTGGGTGCGGGCTGCGCCCTTGCGTGCACGTGCCATGGTGGCACTCCTTGAAGTTTGCCTTGACGGGGGCTGGCGGCAGGTGGCCGATCAGCGCTTGGGGCCCGGCAGGCGGGTGTGAAACAGGAAACGGACGACCGAAATAATCAGTTGGCGCTCTCGCCGGCCTTCGCCGCAGCGCGCTCGCGCGCTGCGATGGCAGCTTCGTGCTGCTCCTGCGACCGAAGCGGCCGGAAGAGGAGCTTCTTGAGTTCCTTGAGGTTGCCGCCACGGGCGTAACGGCTCTTGCGGTACGACTGCACCTGCGTACCGGTCTTGTTGCTCTTCAAATGCCGCCCGTGGGGCGCCTTGAAGCGGACCTTACCGCTCTTGGTGATCTTGACCCGCTTGAGCAGGCCCTTGTGCGACTTGTTCTTGGGCATGGCTGGACCCCTCTTTGGGGGAGCCGAGCAGTGTAGCAGGGGGTGGCTCTCGCGGCAAGGCTGTGTGCCGTTGCCCTCCCCACCCCCGCCTAGTGCGCCAGCACGATCTCAAAGGGGTCTTCGCGAAGCCCGGAGAACTGGAGTCGTTCGACGCCATCCATGCCCCGGGGCAGCCAGATGTTGTCGCTCTCCGCGTGCCCCTGTCCCAGGAGGACCGGGGTGGTGATCCACCGGACGGAACCGTCACCACCCAGCAGGTTCTGCCCGAGGCCACCATGGTTCGGCGAATTCGAGTCGGGGTCAACAACCCGGAACCCACCGGCCAGCACCTGTCCGCAGGTGGGCATGGATTCACGCGCCGCATCGGCTCCACAGGGCTGGCCCATGAGACGGCAACCGCGAGACTCGGCGCAAATGCGATCTCCCTTCCGCAGCTTGCAGATGAATGGATTGGCATCGGCAGCCAGCGGGGTGTCTTTTTGGAAGGCAAGCACGAGATGGCGGCGGTGCATCGGAATCCGGATGGAGACCGGGTTGACTCCGCCGCACTTTGTGCAGGTCCCGTGGCAGTATCCGCGTGATTCCAGGGTGTGCAAGCAGGCGGAGGCGCCCGCTTCGATGGTCTCGTCATCGGCATCCAATCCCTCGGCGCGTGGCTGGTCGAACAATGGCCCGAAGAGCTCAGCGGTCGGCGCGTAGCCGTTGTGGTCATTGGCGTAGCAGTCAAAACCCTGGAAGAGGTCGGCGAAGTTGGCGGCACACGCTGTCAGGTCGGCGGTGTGGCGCACGCGATTGGCCATGGGGAACAGGATGGCAATGCCCAGCAGGAGCAGTGCCGCCACGGTGATGAAGTCGGGGATGCGGATGCCGAGTCCGGCGCGGGATCGTTTGGGTGCATCCACCTGCAGCCGTTCGCGGCGCCGGGCGTCCTCTTGCCCGATGCGGGCCAGGGTCGCATCGACCAGCAGGTCATCGGGCGGCGCGCTGTCCTCGGACACGTCCATGCGGTCGGCGATCAGCCCAAGCGGGCCGAGGAGTCGGGCCTTCAGCGCGGTGGCTCGTTCACGCACCGACGGATCGGCAATGCTGTCGGCATCCCAGCCATGTTCGACGAGCGCATCCAGCAGCGAGGCGTCCGCCGGCGAGAGGCACGGGTCATCGCGATCCGTGGCTTGGTGGTCACTCTGGTTGGGCACGTCGTTCATGATTCGAGGTCGTTGTGGGAATTCGTGCGCATCCAAATCTCCGAGAATCGGGCGACCGCGGCATGCAGGCGGCTCTTCACGGTCCCGAGCGGGATTTCAAGGACATCGGCGATCTGTTGGTAGCTCATGCGCTGGAAATAGCCCAGGAGCAAGACTTCGCGATGCAGTGGGGGGAGTGTGTGTACGGTGTCGCGGACCAATCCCGCGAGTTCCGCTCGCTGGAGGTGGCTCTCGACGCTGGGGCCGCCATCGCCAATCAGCGCGGCAGGGGACGTGTCGCCGTCCTCTCCGATGGGGGCGTCCAAGCTCGGCATCTTGTGCTTCTTGGAGCGCCGATGGAGGTCGCGGGCCTTGTTGGTGGCGATCGCGTACAGCCAGGGCCTGAACGGACGGGTGGGGTCAAACGTGTGCCCCGCCAGGTGCACTTGCACAAAGGTCTCCTGAAAAGCGTCCTCGGCAAGTGTCGCATTGCCGGTGTAGCGATACAGATACCCAAAAATCTCGTTCCGATAACGTTCAATCAAGACCCGCAGGGCGTGCTCTGAGCCGCTCTGGTGGGCAAGGAGGAGGGTGGAATCCTCCATGTCCTCAAGGTCCTTCTTCGCCTCCGCGGCCATGGCAGCCATCGTAGAAGAAGCGTCGCGAGCACGCTCCGGTCCTCGATGCGACGCGGCCCCGATCGATGCCATCAACGCGGCTGACGGGCCGGCGGGCAGGGCTGCTGAAATCGCACCCACAATGCACATGGGGGTCGATATGCCCCGGCATGCCGATGTAGTTCACGGTTCGACGCCAGATTTTTCGTGATTGTGCGGAAGGTGTCCACGAGGGGCCTCCCACGGGTGAGTCGAGGAGACTTCGGGGCCATGTCCTTCCGCTCAGGATCCGTTTCGTACTCCCGCTTCCGTCCGACCGGTCCAGCACCCGATCCAGGGTCGGACGCGCTCTGGGACTCATTCCGAGCCTGCAAGATCTCGCCGGAGGGGGCGGGCCAGGGCGGCGAGCCATCGATCGGGTGGATCGGAGGAAGGCACATCCTGGACCTGGCCTTCGGATGGGAAACCAACTCCTTCGGCGGGAGTGTCACGGCGGCGATGCGCCGCGATGTGGCACGTGTTCCTGCCGACCTTCGACATGCCTACCGGGCCCTCGCCGAGGAGGCCTATCGCGCGACGCTCCCGGGCGAGCAACGTGCCCGCCAGCTGTCCCGGCGTGAACGAGCCGAGGCCAAGACAGTTGCCGATCGGCAGGGCATGGACGAGATTGCACGCGGACACCACCGCACGATGCGGCAGGTCCCGATCCTCTGGGACGTCCCTGCCGCAATGGTGTACGCGCCGAGTGGCAGCGACGAGGCGCGCAGCCAGCTCGCCCGGCTCTTCAAGGAATCGTTCGGGTCGATCCTGGGTCCCGTCGCCGCAGGCGTTCTCGCCGCAGACGCCCAAGCGGGCGGCCGACGGGCGATCGATGACCTCGCTTCCGCGACGTTTGGCGTGACGCCGGTCGATCCCGGACAGCCAACGCCGCGCCCCGCGTGGTGTTCGGGCGACCATGGCGACATCCTCGGCAACGAATTCCTGGTCTGGCTCTGGTGGCACGCGGAGTCCGCGGAATCGCTGGAACTGGACGGGCAATCGATCACGGTCCTCCCCGAGCGCGTGCTCGACTTGGCGTGTGCGTGGGACACCACAGGCACCACTGCGATCCGCACGGAATACCCCACTCGCCTCCGCGAAACGCGCCGGGCCCTGGCTTCCGGGAAGTGGCCTCGCCGGATGGGAATGACCATTGACATCGGTGGTGACGCCTACCGTGCGACGATCCGCGGTGAGTCGCTCGCCGTCGCCGGCCTCTCGCTGCCCAGGGATGAAGACTCGCCGCCAACCGAGCGCGAGGCGATGGAACAGCGCGTTGATCGAATCCTGACGTTTGAACGGACGATTCGCGGGCTGTTTGAGCAGTTCGTGCGGATACGCCTCTCTCCCGACTGGCGTGCAGCGGAGAAGGAGATCGCGAGTTGGGTCCACGCGAGCCCCGTCCACGCATCAACCAGCGGATCGGTCAGCGCAACGGCGGATCGTTCGGCCCAGACGGCGTGAATTCAAATCGCTGTGCCCCGATGGCCGCGGAGGCCATGAGCCCCTTGGGATCCAGGGTGAAGACCGCGACCCCGTGGTCGTAGTCGGCGGTGGCGGACGCGCCGGCGGAGATGGCGGTCGCCGTGGCGTTCGCGTTGGGAGCCCATTGGCCGCCGATGAACTTCTCGTAGGAGGCCTTGTCCTTGAAGAAGATCATCTCGGAGAACTGCGCGCCGCCAACCTGCAGGCCGATGGAACCCTGCGTCATGTTGGCGTAGCCGGTCATGTTGTCGTCCTGGAAGACGATGCCTTCGCCGTACGAGCCGCCGACGATGAAGGCCCCAGTCCCCACCTCGGGGAAGACCACGTAGCCGTAGGAGTCCCTGTAAAACGTCGTCAGGCTGCTGTCCGTTTCTTGGGATTGCGCGATGGCCGACTTGACCGCCGACTGAAGTGCCAGCTGTCCCCCCCGAGTCTTGGGAGCGGAGTCGCACCCCGTGCATGCAACAGCGGTGACGAAAGCGGCGAGTGAGCCGAGGAGTCCGTGCTTCATGAAGGTGGCCATGGGCGGAGTTCTACACCATCACATGCCGCTGTTGCGGAAGGCGTCGACCGCCGCTCGGCAATAGTCGCGGATGAGTGCCTCACTCTTGGTGCCGCGTGCCGATTCCAAGCCGCTCGAGGCATCCACGCCTGCTGGCCGGGCGACGCTGATCGCCTCCGCGACATTGTCGGGTCCCAGCCCGCCGGCCACGATGGCGCGTGTGCGGAATGGGGCGATGGCCTGGCCGACTCGGCTCCAATCATGGGCGACCCCAGACCCTGGGTTGGCATGATCCAGGAGTCGCGCGGCCGGCTCGACGGTCGCGCCGGCGAGCAACAGGGATCGGTGTCCTGCGTCTGGGCCGGCAACGATGACCGGAAGCCGTCGTGTCCACAGCCGTTCCAGTGCCGCTTCGGCGATCGTGCCGTGCACCTGGATGGGCCCGCGCCAGGACTTGAGCAACGGGTCGCTTTCGGCGAGATCGACGACGACGGCGACCACGGCGCAGGGGAGCGACTCCCACCGGTCAGCCAGGGCGAGCGCCTGGTCGAGGGAGACCTGACGAGGACTTCCCTCGGCGAGGACGCACCCGAGCACGTTGGCGCCGGCATCGACTGCGACGTGTCCCAACTCGGCGTCGCGCAGCCCACACACCTTGATCCAAGGAGGGGTGATTCCCTCCAGGCTGGCTGCGTGATCGCCATCGGCGGATGGGCGAGTCATGACGCGGCGATCTCGGCTCGAAGCATGGCGGCCGTCGACTTGGCTACTTCACTTGCTCGGTCGCGGAGTCCATCCAGGAATCGAGACGCGGAGTCGCGGTCGCCGATCCGGCGCCACGAGATGAGCGCAGCGAGCACTCGAATGTCGTCTGCCTGCGCGCCGCCCTCCAGCTTGGGGAGGGCGGTGGTCCATGCGTTCACGGCATCCACCCACCGCTGGGCGCCTGCATGCGCATTGCCGATGCGGATCAGTTCCGCGCCCGTGAACTTTCCCTGCCACTCACCGGGCAGTGAAGACCATCCCGCGGACGCAGCGGCGTCATCCGTCCTGGCCAGCGCGAGCCGGGTGGGGGCGTCCGGGGCGGGAGGTGCCGGGGGTGCGACGCCTGTTCCCAAGGCTGTCTTGGTGAGTCCGCTGGCTTCGATGCGCTCGGGGGGCGCTTGGCGAGCCGCCGGCTGCTGCCAGACGCCTCCCTTTTGGCTCTCCTCGACCGCGCGTCGCATGGCCGTCCGCCGTCCGCGCTGTTTCCAGGCATAGACGATGTCCCATTCTGTCCGCGGCAGCCATCCCAGCCGGAGCAAGATCACCATCGCGAGGAAGCCAGAGACATAGCCGCCAAGGTGCGCCGCGTAGGCCACGCCCTGGTTGGCACCAAGGAAGCCGTATAGGTCGAAGAAGACCTGGAGTCCCACCGCCACCGGGGCGGGAAGGGTGAAGACTCCCAGCAGGATGAAGAGATTCAGGAATCGGACGCGGGCGCGGGGGAAGAGCGCCAGGAAGGCGCCGGTGACGCCGCAGATAGCCCCGCTTGCGCCAACGAGGACCGAGGCCGGCTCCAGGGCCGCCTGGACCAGGCCACTGGCGACTGAACAGGAGAGGAAGAGTGCGACGAATCCCCACGATCCGATCCGTCTCTCGACGGCGCGTCCAAACGCCAGCAAGAAGATCATGTTGCCGATGAGGTGCCAGATGCCATTCCAGTCGTGGGTAAAGGCGTACGTCGCCCACCGCCAGACTTCGGCGCCGTGTCCCGGGAGCACCGCGAGCAGCGCAATGAGGCGAGGCACGGGTCCGCCGCCGACTAGCACGGTCTCCCCCCCGCGAAGCTGGATCGTGGCGACCACCGCGACCACGACGCAGGCCGCAGCGATGGAGAAGGTGGCGGGAGTTGGGCGGCTGGGGTCCCTGTCGGTGCCAAGTGGAATCATGGGGGAGCGCCTTACTATAGAGTTTGCCGACACGACCCCGCGCCGCGCAGGGTGATCCTTGACCCCTCACGCTCTACCCCCCAGATGCCCCCCGCGCTCCATTTCGACAAGGGACTTGCCAACACCATCGCTGCCGAGACCAGCCTGTCGTTCATCGACGGCGAGAAGGGGGTGCTGGAATACGTTGGCATTGACATCGACTCGCTGGCGAGGCATTCCACCTTCGAGGAGACCACGTTCCTGCTGTGGCATCGTCGACTCCCGACCTCGCAGGAGCTTGGCGAGTTTGAGCGTGAACTCCACGCATGCGCGCCGCTCCCACCGGGAGTGATCGACCTGCTCCGCGGATTCCCTCGGTCGGCGCCGCCGATGCATGCCCTTCGGACCCTCGTGTCTGCGCTGGGGCTCTACGACCCCGAGTCCGATGATCCATCGGCCGAGGCCAACGCTCGAAAGGCCATGCGGCTCGTGGCGAGGACGCCCGGCTTGATTGCGGCGTTCGACCGCCATCGAAAGGGGAAGCCGATCGTCCAGGCCGACCCAACGACCTCGATCGCGCGCGATTTCCTGCGGATGCTCAACGGCGTCGACCCGACGCCCGCCATGGCGCACGCGCTGGACATCTGCCTGGTCCTCCACGCGGATCACGGCCTGAACGCCAGCACATTTGGTGCCCGGGTGACGATCGCCACGCTGAGCGACATGTACTCGGCCATGGCGACGGCCGTTGGCACGCTCAAGGGACCACTCCACGGCGGCGCCAACGAGGGGGTGATGCACATGCTGGCCGAGATCGGCTCCGTCGAACGGGTGGATGCCTACGTGCAGGACAAGCTGGCGCGCAAGGACAAGGTGATGGGTTTCGGGCACCGCGTCTACAAGGCGTACGACCCGCGCGCGACGTACCTCAAGACGTTTGCCGAGAAGATCGCGGCCGACACGGGGAACGAGAAGCTCTACGAGATGAGCAAGCGCATCGAGGCGATCATGCACGACGCCGTGGCCGCGAAGGGGATCTACCCGAACGTCGATTTCTACAGCGCGACGACCTATGCGTCGCTCGGGCTGGACCTGGACCTTTTTACGTGCCTCTTCGCGATGAGCCGCATGGCCGGATGGACCGGCCACTGCATCGAGCAGCTTGACGGGAACCGCCTCATCCGTCCGCATGCGGAGTACACCGGGCCGCACGGCGTGCCGTACGTGCCGGTCTCGGACCGTTGAGCCGCCGGGCGATCACTCGCCCTTGGTCATCTGCGGGTAGATCAGCACGCGGTCGTGGCAGAGGAGCACCAGGTCTGCGGCGCCGTCGCCGGTGACATCCACGATGAACCCCTGGCTGGGCTCAAACTCCCGCTTGTCGCCCGCCGAGAACATCTTGGTCTCGTAGACCTCGAAGCCAGTGGCGTGCATGAGGTTCATGGCCTCGGTCAGCGCCAGGATGTCGGCCATCTGCTCCGTGGCGTCCAGGGCCACGACGTCCATGAGCCCATCGCTGTTGATGTCTCCAGTGATCAGCTCGTGCGGCGTGCGTTCGGTCGATTCGCTTCGCCAGGTGGACCTCGTTTCCAGCTTGGGGCGAGTTCCCCCAAACGCCATGACGCCAAACGCATCGGCGCCAACGAGCAGCAACGCCTTGTCGCCCCCGCCGGTGAGCTGACCGGCACGCATGCTCTGGAACGCGCCGTCGCCCAGCGGAAGGGACTCCGCGCTTGCCCACGCGCCGTCCGCCTGCCTGGCGAAGAGGAGGACCTGTGCGTTTTCCTTGTCCAGTGCCGCCAGTCGGTCGTCAAGCTTGTCGAGCGCCACCAGCTTGGCATCGCCGCGGGGAGCATTGACCTGCTTCACGACGGTCCACCCCGCTGTCGGGTCGTAGCGGAGCGCGCGCAGGTAGTTTCGATCCGCGATCACCAGTTCATCCTTCCCATCGCCGTCGATGTCCAGCGCGACGGAGTTGTCCGCGCCCGCGGCCTGCGCGAGGCCGAACTGCGCCATGTCCTTGGACTCCAGGAGCTTGAAAGAAGGGGTTGCGGCGGCCTCGCCCTCGACGGGGACCTGCCGGACCATCATCATCGGCTTCTCCGGCGTGAAGAGCAGGATGTCCTTGAGTCCGTCCTGGTCAGCGTCGAGCGAAAGGATCGTGCTTGGGGCCCGACTGAGCGAGCCGAGGTCGACGGTGGCCTTGCCGGTCGATGGATCCTTGGCGGGGAAGAGCTCCAGCGAGTAGTTGCGGCCATCCTTGGTGACGACGGCGATCCACTGCTCCGACTTGATCGGCACGACGCCAAGCGTTCCCGGGACGCGGCCCTTCTCCAAGGGCAGCGATTGCGGGAAGCCCAGCGCACCGGTGGAATCGACTCGCGCGATGCCGGCCACGCCTTCCTTCTCGCTGGCGACAAGGACTTCGGACTTGCCGTCACCGTCGAGATCGGCCGCGGCCAGTGCGTCAAGGTCCGCATAGCTGGGTGCATCCGTGGAGGTCCCAAGCCCGACTCCCGCACGCTGCGGGAAGACCGAGATGGCGTTCCGCTCGGTGTTCGTCGCCAGCACCTCCGGGAGCCCGTCACCGTCGATGTCCGCGATGGCGACCTGCCGCTTGCGGTTGCTGGGATCGGTGAAGGACCATGTGCGCATCGATCCCTCGCCATCGCCGCCCGGCGTGACCTTCGCGCTGCCGATTTCGTAGAGGACGGTGCGCTTGCTGGGGCGTTCGATGCACGCGAGCAGGGCAGCGGTGCGGCCGGGGACACGGACGGCGGCGGCGTCGTGGAGCGACGGCATCTCAAAACGGCTCTGAGCCCCGAGAACCTTCGACGCTCCCTCTTTCGTGCCAAACCATGCGCGCACGGGTGCCGCGTCATCGGGCACCAGGCCGACGACGTCCGTGAGGCCATCGCCGTTGAAGTCCTCGAGGACGAGCGCCACGATCGTCGCGCCGCCCGCGGAAAGTTCCTCCGGAGCACCCAGCTTGGACCCATCGAGCGGGAAAACCTGGATCCGGCCATCAGCGATGGCAAGCAGCTCGGGCTTCCCGTCCCCGATCACGTCGGCGGCGACGAGCGTGTCTCGCCCGGGGAGGAGCTTCTTGACCTTGTGCCGCTGCGCCACCTCGAACACGCCGGGAGCCGTCTGGCGCGTGAAGACCAACTTCTCCGGGTTGCCGACGTGGACCAGGTCCATCAAGCCGTCATGGTCGAAGTCGATGGGGAGGATGGCGGCGACGGCCTCACTCGCCGGCACCTCGATGCGACGATAGCGCCAGTGTTCCGGAAACTCGTTGACCTTGGTGGGGGCGACCTCATCCCCCGGCGTGGCACCGGGCTTCTGGAGGTGCACGTCGATGCGGCTGCGGCGGTTGTTGGCCACGATGACGTCCTGGGCCCCGTCGCCGTTCATGTCGGCCACCACCAGCGGGCCGGCAGAGGCGTCGATCTTGATCACGTCCAGGCCGTCGAACCCGTAGTGCGAGGCGAGTTGGTCGTCCGCGCGCCCGACGGTGGTGGCCATGGCGGCGACGGCCGTGCAAGCGATGAGCGAGGCGACTGACGTGGAGGGTGCCGGCGATCGGGTGCTTCGATTGAGCATGGAGTGTCTATGCTAGGGCTTCGCCTCCCATCCAACCCGGACCACGCATGCGAGCACTCTCCACCCGATCATCCAGCCGCGCGAGCCTCGTCGCCTTGGCCATCGCTTCCGTCACGTTCCTGGCCACCCAGCCCGCCGCCGCGGCGCCGCAGGACGGGTTGGACGTGGTGCAACTCAAGGGCGGGGCGCGAATCGAAGGCACCGTCCTCAAGCGCACGGACCGGCGGGTCTGGATCGACGTGGGCTCCGACGTGCTCATGTTCGAGATGGAGGACGTCACCGACGTGGTGAGCGGCGGCGCCGAGGCACCGGCCAAGGTCGAGGCCGAGGATCTCTACTTCCACGCGATCGACCCGCCGCAGCTGGCCCCCAAGGAGCACGCCAAGCGCATTGGGCCGGCGGTCATCAAGGTCAGTACGCCTGGGGGGCTGGGCTCGGGAGTCATCATCAGCGCCGAAGGCTTCGCGATCACGAATGCGCATGTCGTGCAAGGCGAGAGCGCGATCCGCTGCACGGTGTGGTTCCCGCAGCCAGACGGCACCTTGAAGCGGACCGACATCGACGACGTGGAGATCGTCGGCGTGAACAACCACCTCGACCTCGCGCTCCTCAAGATGAAGCATCCCGATGGGCTCCCGTTCGAGGCGGCTCCCATCGTGCAGCAAGAGAAGTTCGAGAACGGCCAGCAGGTCTTCGCCATCGGCAACCCGCTCGGGCTCGAGCGCAGCCTGACGCAAGGGGTGATCTCCACGACGCAGCGCGACTTCGACGGCCTCACCTACATCCAGACGGACACGCCGATCAACCCGGGGAACTCGGGTGGCCCGCTGTTCAACACCCGCGGGGAGGTGATCGGGATCACCAACATGGGCATTCGCGGCGGCGAGGCCCTAGGTTTCGCGATCCCCAGCCGTTACGTCAAGGATTTCGTCCGCAACCGCGAGGCCTTCGCCTACGACCACCGGAACCCCAACTCCGGCCACAACTACCACGTGCCGCCGACGCGGCGCGATTTCACGCCGCCGCCGCAAGTGCGCGACGGATCATCGACCGCCCAGTGAGGCGCATCGTTCCCCCCGACCCCGATACCTGGAACCCAACCATGCGAAGTCTCTTCACCTGGATCCTCGCCGCCGGCCTTGCTGGCACGGCATTGGCCACACCCCCGTCCATCGAGCGCGTTGCGCCCGAGAAGACGTTTGTCTCGCTCTGGTGTGCGGACGTCGCGGCTGTCGTCGCGGCCCTGGAAGCCACGCCCATGGCGAAGGCCATGGACGACCCGCGACTCGCGGCGTCGTTGGGCAAGGCCCGGCAGGCGCTGGTTGATCGCCGCACCGAACTGGCCGACGGTGATGCGGACGCGGGCAAGGCCGTTGGCCTTCCCGGCGCAGTCGGCGGCGCGGTCTTCCCCGAGGAGGACGTGGAACTGGACGCCACGCGCATGGCGTATTTCCTTTACGCCGACTTCGGCGATCGCGCCGACAAGGCCTGGGACCTGTGCGCGAAGGGGCTTCGCCGGGCCGCGGAGGAGTCAGGGTGGACGATCGATGAGGAGGACCTGGATGGCCAAGCGGCACTCGTCGTGACATTCCCCGATGATTCCGACGACGGGGACTTCGAGGCCGGCCCCATGGAGATGTTGGGGCAGCTGGTACTTCCGCCTGAGTCGTTTGTCCTTTCGCGGCATGGCAGCGTGCTGGTTGCCGCCAGCGCCGTCCATCTCGCCGAGGATCTGGCCAGGGAACTGGACTCGCCGTCGGCGACAGGCCGCCTGGGCAACTCCACTGGGTGGAAGGATGCACAACCAGGACTCGCCGACAGCCAACTCGCGATCGGTGTCTATTTTTCCGAGTTCGCCAAGCTGATGCAGCCACTCATGGCCGGGCCCGCCGCTGGCGCGCAGGGCGTCATGCAGGCGCTGGTCGGCGACGTCACGGCCGCAGCGCTTGGCGTGAGCGTCGGGACGGGCGAACGCCAGCTGGCGCTTCGAGCCAGCGTCGTGCACCCAGCGGGACCCGCGGGCCTCTTCAAACTCCTGGAGAAGCCGGCTCCCGTGACTCCTGCCACCAAGGCCATGGGAGACGATTGCCTCTCCTACTCCGCCTGGAATGTCAACCTCGCCGGGTTCCCTCGCTTGCTGGAGGAGGTTCTCGCCGCCATCCCCGAGGACGTCGCCGACGAAGTGGAGCCGATGATCCGCGGGTACATGCCCGCGCTGTCGAAGGCATTCGGTGCGATGGGTCCCCGGATTGAATCGGCCTCGCGCCGTGACGGCGCGGAGGAAGGCGGCATCAGCTCGGTCACCCGCATTGCCTGCTCTGACGAGACTTCTGCGCTCCCCCTCATCCAGCTGTGGGGCCCCATGCTGGGGCTTCAGCCCCAGGAGTTCCAGGGCGCCCAGATCTTTGCCGACAGCAATGAGGGCATGCCGGTGGCTCTGGGCCTTGGATCGACCGGGCTCTACTTCGGGTCGCGGACTGCCGTCGAGGCGGGCCTTCGCGCCGCAGCCGCCACCGACGCGGAGTCGTTGGCCGCCACCCCGGCCTGGGCGCGAGCAACGTCGGTGATCGGTTCAGGCGAGTTCGTCGGCTGGGGATTCACCGATACCGTTGCCCAGGCTGAAGCGTCCGGAGAGGCGATGGGGGGCCAATTGGGGATGATCCGCCAAGCCGGAGTGGCGGACGAGTTGGCCGGCGACAAGACGCTCGGGGAAGTTTCCGAGTCCTGGAAGCACGTCGACTACAAGGCGCTCCGCGAGTTCATCGGATTGACCATCTACTCGGTCACGCAGGATCGGACGAGCCTGCGCTACGAGTGGGCGATCTTGAATCCCTGATCGGCCCCGCACTCCACGTGGCGCACCGCACCGCGACGGCGTCGGTGGTGCCATCGGCTTCGGTGCCCAGGTCAGCGTGGCCACTCTGGCCGACGAGGAACGAGTTGGCTTCATCCCGAGCCACTCCCGCCTCGGTCGCCAGTTGCCGCACCACGCCAAGTTCCACCACTCGATCTCCCGATGAGCCAACGATGACCGTCGGGACGGATCGTGCGGTCAAGGAACGGAGGGCGGAGATGGTCGAGGATTCCTGGCCCGTGTGCCATCGGAGCATGATCGTTGCGGCGCGGACCAGGGCAGGGATGCGAATCCCCTGTGCGGCGAGCCGAGCGGCGACCGGTTGGCGAGCCGTTTCGTAGGGGGCCCAGGCAATCACGCCATCGACCGTCGCCACGCCATTGAGCAGTGGTGCCGCACGAATCGCAACGGCAGCGCCGAGTGAGTGGCCGGCGAGGATGACGCGGGGAGACCATCCCTTCGGATGGCGACCGGCTTCCAGCCACCGCGGGAGTTCCGCGACGAGCGCCGCGTGCTCTGACGCTCCCACGGCGGTGGCAGACTGGCTCTCGCCGTGGCCAGGAAGGTCCGGGAGAATCGCCGCGCGAACATGGGGGAGGAGGGGTCCCACACGGCGAAGGCTGTCGATGCGGGATCGGCCCCATCCATGCAAGAGGATGAGCGTTGGGGCGCCAACGGTTCCGGAACCCTCGATCCGCCACGCGGGCCATTCGGCGGTGCCGCACTCGGAGTATCGCAGGCCAAGTGAACCAGGATCTGGCGCCGATCCATGGGCGAGGGCCCACCCAGCCGTGGCTCGCCGCGGTCGGAGCGCGCCGCGGGCAATCAGCCAGGCGGCGATCGCGGCCGTCAATCCGGCGGCCGCGAGGAACAGGAGCAAGGGAGGGAGCATGTCGCGCGGCCGTGTGGCTAGCAGATCGACTCGACCGCCCGGGCAGCCGCTTCACCCGTGCGCTCCAGCGATTCAAGTCCCAGCCGTTCCCGGATGGAGGCGCGTTCCGGCTCTGGCAACGAAGCGAGGTTCACCTCGACGTTCGCTCGCGCCGCCTGGAGCGCCGCGCGCGCGAGGATGGCGGCCACGCGCACGTCGCTGGCCAGCATGGTCGTCGTCGCGCCCGGATATTCAGTGAGCGCGCCGAGGAGGAGCGCCGAAAGTGTCATGACGTCGTGGGGCACCTTGATGGCGTTGGCCGTGGCGACGGCCAGTTCCGAGGCGCTGGCCGAGCCGGACCGCTGCATGGCGTTCAGGATGTCATAGGCGACCGCGTCCTCGTGGGCAAGCGAGAGCGCGGCAGTCCGAATGCGCGTCGCGTCGGCGAGGCGCGCGTGGTTGGCGGCCTCGTGCTGCGCAAACTTCGACTTCCCCAGCGTGTACTGGATCACCATTCCGGCAAGGGCCGCCGCTTGGGCCAGCGTGATCGCGGCTGCGGCACCGCCTCCGGGCGCGGGCACCTTGGCGGCGAGTTGCTCGAGGTACGCATCGACCGTCTGCGATGCGGGAGGAGTGGTGCTCACGCGCGCACCTCGGCGCCGAAGGCTTCCCGCAGCGAGGCCAGGGCGCGCGCCGTCTGGGAATCCGTCTCGTCGCGCTTGAGCGTTCGGCTGGGTGCCCGGAAGGCCAGTCGCATGGTGACGGACTTCCGGCCGTCGCCGATCTGCGTGCCTCGGAACGTGGAGAGGAACGCGACCGACTCCAGGTGCTCCAGGCCGAGTGCCGCCACATGCGATTCCAAGTCGCGCCAGGTGACGGCGTCGGCCACCACGAGTGAGAGGTCGCGGTCGCTGGCGGGCATCGTGGGGAGCGCCTGAATGCGGACGTCGGGCGGAAAGGCCGAGATCGACTCCAGCAGTTCCAGTTCCGCCGCGGCGATGGGTCCATCGACCCCAGCGGCCTTCAAGGCTTGCCGTGAGAGCAATCCCATGTGCCCCACCGTGCGATCCCGCGCCAGGACGGGAGTGCCGGGCTCGAATGCGGAGCAGGGCCCACTGTCGCCGACGTCGGCGCGATGGCCAGTCAGCGTGGTGACCAATCGATCCACTGTCCCGCGAAGCGCTCGGTAGCACGCGGCAGGGTCGCCGGATCCCGGATGCACGATCGAGACCAGGATCGGCTCGCGGTGCTCGCCCCCTCGCACGGTGAAGCCGCGCGAAACCTCGAAGAGCGGTGGCCTGTCACCGGCGCGGTCGATGTTGGTGGCCAGCACTTCAAGCAAGCTGCCCAGGAGGCTTGGACGGAGGATCGGCGCCAGTGCGCGCTCATCGTCCAGGCGAAGGGTCGCGGCGGAGGCGGGCGTGAAGGCCGTGGCGGTCCGCTCGGTCACCAGCGTGTGCGTGACGGCCTCAAGGTAGCCGAGGCCAGCGAGCAGATCCTTCGCGGAGCGCGTTGCCGCCACGACCGGACTCATCGCGTGTGCGCGGACGGTGATCGAGTCGCGCACCGGGATCGAGTCCAGGCCACGAAGCCGCGCCACCTCTTCGATGAGGTCGACTTCGCGCTCCAGGTCCACGCGCGCCGGGGGGATCGTGCACGTGATGACGTCCCCCGCAACCGTCGGGTGGAGGCCCAGCGGCTCCAGGCGGGAGACGATGTCCGGCACGCTCACGGAGCAACCGAGCAGCGAGGCGCAGCGGCTGGCGCGCATCGAGACGGTCCGTTGGGGCGCCGTGGGGGCGCCGGCACGCGCGGCCGGGCCCATCAGCCGTCCACCGGCGGTCTGAAGGATCAGCTGCACCAGTCGCAACGCAGCCGACGACACTTGCCCAGCATCCACGCCCCGCTCAAATCGATAGGACGAGTCGCTGGTGAGGCCAAGCCCACGGCTCGCGGCGCGAACGGCGCGAGGGTCAAAGGTGGCTGATTCCACCAGCACGTCGGTGGTGGCGTCAGTCACGGCCGTCAACGCGCCACCCTTGACACCGGCAACAGCCACGGGAACCTGGGCATCCGCGATGACCAGGTCGCCCGCGCGCAGGGCGACTGGGTTGGCACCCTCGCCGATGGGGAGGATCGATTCACCTTCACGGGCGCGCCGGACCACGATCGCTGGCCCAGAGAGCATGGCGAGGTCAAACACGTGGGTGGGTTGGCCAAGCTCAAACAGGACGTAGTTGGTGCAGTCGACGACGTTGTTGCGCGGAATCTGGCCAATCGCGCGCAGCCGGGCTTGCATCCAGTCCGGGCTTGGTCTCACTTGGATTCCGCGGATCGTGTGCGCGGTATAGAGGGGACATGAGCCGACTTCGTCGTTCGTGACCGTCACGCCATCGGCAGGAGGCGCCTCCGTGCGAGGTGTCCCGTCGGAACTTGCCCCTGGATCCAGTGCCGTTCGCCCGGTTGCTGCGGCAATCTCCCTGGCCAGTCCGAGGTGGCACAGGCAATCGCCGCGGTTGCTGGTGAGTTCCACCTCAAGCCATTCATCGCCCTCAGGAGTCGCGCCCCACGATTCCACGGGAAAGCCAGCCAAGGTCAGCCGCTGGGCCGCTTCCTCTCGGGAGATCGGTCGATCCAGGAGTTCGTTGAGCCATTGGAGGCTGGCGCGCATGGACCGGAAAGGTAGTCGATGGTGCCGTTGGTACAGTCCCAACCGGTGTCGCTCTTCCTCCAATCGACAGGCCGACCGTGCCGACCGGTGTCGGGGCCCCGGTGGATTTCCGCCGTGGCATTGATCTTGGTCACGGCGTGTGCTTCCGCTCCCCAGCGCAGCCCGGATCGCGCACCCACCGACCTGGCGATCGAGGTCGTGGTGCAGCCGGCCAGCCCGGAAACCCCGGCGATTCAGGCCCAGTTCCGCCCGGCCGTGTACCTGTTGCAGCCGGGCGGGGAGTTTGCGGTCGTGACGGGGGTCGTCGATCCCACGGTGGTCAAGCCGGCACCGCTTCGGTACCTGGACCAACACGATGTCGATGCATTCTGGCAGCGACTCTGCGCAAGCGGGTTCGACCCCACGGTCGGCGCTGGCAAGGCCGGAGCAGGCACTCGCCCGATTCCGGCGCCTGGGGAACAGGATTGCACCGTTTCGATCTGGGTCCGTGCCGACGGACATTCCCGGTGGTGGCATGCCGCGATCGACGGGAACGACGCGGAGCCAAACGCCGCCCACCTGGCACGGTTGTGCGCCGCACTGGCTTGGGAGCGGGACGGACTTCCGGCACGCACCGCGCCACCGCGGTTTGACTTTGGCCCCGACCCGTACGCCAGCTTCAATCCACCCGTCTCATTGGTGCCCCGAGGTGGCGCCAAGTGAGTCGATCTGTTGCGTGCGTGTCACTCGCGCTTGCGTGTGCACCGTTCGGCATCATTGCGGGATGCAACACGGCGCCGGTGCTGAATGAGCAGCTGGCGCTTCGTGAGGCCGCCGTGCCGTGCTCGGTCCATCTTGAGTTGCTGGTGACCTGGCCCTCGCAGGGCAAGGCGGAGCGATACTCGGTGCACCGGGGGATCCTCGGCTGGTCAGGCGGCTCGGCGGCGTTGCAGGGGAGGTCGACCTGGGAGGCCGCCCTCAGTGCCGAGTCGTGCGCCAAGCTGGAGGCGTCGATCGCGAGCCTCTGCGCCGCCGTCCCTCCCTCGGGACCACGCGATTCGCAGCAGGACCAGTTCGACCTGAACTTCTGGTGCGGAGGCAGGTCCCACCGAGTCATGGCCGCATGGCCGGACCCCGGTCTGGGCGACCTCCCAGCGGAACTCCAGGCCTTGGCAGCGGCCCGACTTGGCCCGGCACTGGACAAGTTGCCAGTGGCGGGGCAGCGGTTGGAGTGAGGTCGCGGTCGACAAGAGACTTTGTGCATTCCTTCACAAGGTCGTGACCGTTGCGATGTTCGAGAACAGCATCCTGCCGGCTGCGTTGGTGAATTGTGAACATTCCAGTCCCACTTGACGGGACGGCGTGGAGCATGGCTAGCCTCTGGTCAACCCGAGTTGTCTGGGACCTTTCCAAGGAGGTCCACATGGCCGAGTGCAACAACCAATCAGATCCCGATCCGCGTGGTGAACAGCCATTTCAGGGCACGTCCGTCATTCACACCTATGAGGCGCTGCGAAGCGCGCTCGTGGATCGACTCCGGCGCAGCTTCGGCGCAGCGTGCGCCGAAGATGCCGTGCAGGAGCTGTTCATGCGGCTGCTTCGGATGGGCCCAGGCGATCCCGCCCGGCTCACGTTCAACTACCTGTACGTCTGCGCGCGCCGAGTCGCCATGCGATTGGCGCGGCGCGAGTCGCGCACACATGAGCTGGAGTCACGAACAACCGCTGGCCTGGCGACCTCCATCGTCGATGTTCCCGCGGACGACGACCAGGACTCCGAGCTGTTTGAACTTCTTCGTGGATTGTCTCGGCGAGAGTGGGACGTCGTGCGGCTGACCATTCTTGGTGGACTCACCAACGAACAGGCCGGCGAGTCGCTGGGACTGCCTTCCACCACCGTGCGCGGCCTCCGGCAGCGTGCGATGGCACGGGTCCGGGAGCGTGCCAATGAGTGCGCGGGCCGGCACGCGGGATGATGCAGGGGCCTCGCGCTCGTCCCGCCCGGTGAGCGGACCGATGGCCCCTTAGAATCGCGTGCCCCATGGCGGACGTGATTGTGGGCATCGATCTCGGCACGACCAACTCGTTGGTTGCGGTCTGTGACGATCGGGGACCTCGCATCATCGGCTGCGGGAGCCACGGCGGCTTGGTGCCAAGCGTCGTGAGGTTCACGGCCGGGGGACTGGTCGAATGCGTGGGCGAAGAGGCGCTCGGCCAGGCCAGTTCGCAATCCGCGCGAACGGTGTCCGGGGCCAAGCGAGCCATCGGGCGCCCCTACGAGACTGCTGCCGCCGAAGTCCGTGGAATCGGTTCGCTGGTCGATGATGGCCAGGGACGCCCGACCTATGCCGTTGGGGCAACCAGGCAGTCCCCCGAGCGCGTGGCGTCGGCCATCTTGCGGGCGCTGGCCGATCGCGCTTCCGCCGAACTCTCCACCGCGGTCCAACGCGCCGTGATCACGGTGCCGGCCTATTTCGACGATGCGCAGCGACAGGCAACGCGCGACGCCGCCCGGCTTGCGGGCGTGGAGGCGGTGCGCATCATCAATGAGCCCACAGCCGCCGCGCTGGCGTACGGCATCGGTCGCGCGGGAGCGGCGCCGGAGACCATCGCCGTCTTTGACCTGGGCGGCGGGACCTGCGACATCTCGATCCTTGAAGTCACGCCGCCCGTGTCCGGTTCCGGAAGTGGCGACCTGCCCGGCTCGGCTGATTCAGGCTTCTTCCGGGTGATCGCCACCGCCGGAGACACGTCACTTGGGGGAGACGACCTCGACGTGGCCATGGCGCGATCAATCGATCCAGGGCTTGACGGACTGGCACCGGGAGACCGCCACGACCTCGTTCGAGCCTGTGAAGCGGCCAAGGTGGCGCTCAGCGGCGCTTCATCCGCGTCACTGGCGTGGCGAGGCAGGAAACATGAGATTGCCGTGGAACACCTGCGGGAGCTGGCGCAGCCGTTGCTCGATCGCGCCCTCGCCGCGTGTGCCCGTGCCTGGGACGGTGCGGACCGGCTGCCGATCGACCGACTCCTGATGGTGGGGGGCTCAACCCGCGCACCCTTCGTCCGCGAGGCGGTCGGGCACTTCTTCGGCGTGGAGCCCTGCACCGCGCTGGACCCGGACTGCGTCGTGGCACTGGGTGCCAGCGTGCAGGCGGCCGTGCTCGCCGGGGATCGACGCGACTTGCTCCTGCTTGACGTCGTTCCACTGTCGCTTGGCATCGAGACGGTCGGGGGGGCCTTCGCCAAGCTGGTGATGCGAAACGCGTCGATCCCCACGCGGGCCACCGAGATGTTCTCCACGAGCGTCGATGGCCAGCGCACGCTGCTGCTCCACGTCGTGCAGGGCGAACGGGAACTCGTCCGCGACTGCCGGTCGCTGGCGCGGTGCACGCTCTCGATCCCCCCGATGCCCGCCGGCATTCCGCAGGTCGAGGTCACGTTCACGATCGATGCGAATGGCATCCTGGCCATGAGTGCCGTCGAGCGACGGACGGGAATTCGCGCAGGGCTGCAGGTCGTCCCGACGTACGGCCTCTCCCGCGCCGAAGTGGAGGCCATGGAGCAGGAGTCGTTCACGCACGCGCGCGACGACATGCGGCGTCACCGCGTCATAGACCTCGTGGCCAACGCCTCGCTGGACCTGGGCTGGATCGACGCCGCCCTGGCTCGCGCGGGCTCGGATCTTGACCAGGCCACGAAGTCCAACGTGGAAGCAGCGGCCTCGACGCTCAGGGGCATGGTGGCCCAGGCGCGTCGTGACGTTGATGCGGTCGATGCGGAGGCCTTTCACGGGGCGAAGGAAGCCCTTGACCGGGCGAGCGTGCCAATCCACGAGGCGAGCATCGCGCGAACCTTGCGGGAGATGTCTGCGACGAACCAGGGAAAAATCCAATGACCACCAGCGACATCAGGGTGTGCCTCATCGTGACCGCGGCCGGCAGCAGCACGCGCTTCGGCGCCGACAAGCTTGGGGAGGACTTGGGCGGTCGCCCCGTCCTGCTTCGCGCCGTGGAACCGTTCACGAAGCGCGACGAGGTCGTGCGCATCCTGGTGGCGGCGCCGCCGGCCAGCATCGAGGAGTTTCGCGGCCGGTTCGGCCCGACGCTCAGCTTTCACGGCGCGGTCATCGTCCCCGGCGGGGCGAAGGCGAGGTGGGAGTCGGTGCGCGCGGCGCTGGAGCATGTCCCGGCGGACTGCACGCACGTGGCGATCCATGACGGAGCGCGCCCGTGCCTCTCCGGGGAGTTGCTCGAGCGGGTCTTCGCGGCCGCCCGCGTGCGCGATGCCGTCGTCCCGGCGGTGGACGTGGCGGACACTGTCAAGCGAGTGGGAAGCGAACGCGTGGCGGCGGCTGAAGATGACGCGCTGGCCGATGCGATTCTGGGTGACGCCGGAAGGGAAGGCTCGCAGGGGCGGTTGGTCCGGGAAACGATCGATCGCGAGGGGCTCGTGCTGGTGCAGACGCCGCAAGTGTTTCGCGCCGATGTGCTCCGCCGCGCGTACGCACAGGAGGGACTGGACGGGGCCACGGATGACGCGTCGATCGTCGAGCGACTGGGCGTGCGCGTGATGGTGGTCGAGGGCGAGATGCGCAATCTCAAGGTGACGACCAAGTCCGACCTTGCGCTGGCCAGGATCCTCTCCAGCACAAGGCCTGCGTCGTCCGGGGACCGAGCGGGGCACCTTCGTTTCTAGCCATCCGGTTTCGAGTCGTGGTTCGCGGAGATCGTGAGCTTGGTTCGCGTCCTCGAGGGCGGCGCGGTCCCGGAGCCGCCTCGGCAACAGGATCGTCCCGACCGGCGCCTCGGGAGCATGGGCCAGGACACCAACGTCAATGCTGCGACGGCGAGGATCGTCACGGCCCAGAATTGCCAGTCGCCTGCGGGGATCACGCGTGCTCCATGAGTGCGTGTGCGATCGCCGCGGCTCCCCAGGCCACCAGGGACATGTAGGCCAACTGGGCGATCGGCCACCTCCAGGATCCGGTCTCTCGCCGCACGACGGCGAGCGTGGGGAGGCATTGGAGGGCCAAGACATAGAAGACGAGAAGCGAGACCGCGGCGGGGCGATCGAGCAAGGGTGAGCCATCGGCCCGTCTCGCATCCCGCATCATCGCGATGGTGTTGTCGTCTATCTCGGAGTCGTCGCCCGCCCCGACCAGCACCTTGAGGCTGGAGACGAAGACCTCTCGGGCCAGGAAGCTGCTCAGGACGGCCACGACGACGTCTCGGTCAAAGCCCAGTGGCCGGAAGACCGGCTCGGCCAGGCCCCCCAGCTGCCCCGCAAAACTCCCGCTTCGCTGGTCACGCGCCTGGAGGGAATCGGCCTCGGAGAGGAGCTCGCCGGCGCGGGCCGCGTCGACCCCCTGGAGCGTCGCGGCCTCCGCACGAATCGCAGCCACGGTCGTCGATTCCGGCACCTGCGGGAACGCGCTGAGCCACCACATGCCAATGCAGATCGCCAGGATGATCGAGCCCGCCTGTCGCAGGAAGACGCCGCCGCGAGAGACGGCGAGCGACGTGGCTACCTTGAGGTCGGGCAGCCGGTAGGTGGGGAGTTCCAGGAGCATGGGGGAGGCACTGCCCCTGAGCGCGGTCTTGCCCAGGAGCCAGGCCGTGGCCAGCGCGGCGATCGCCCCAAGCGCGTAACAGCCGACGAAGGCCACGCCCGCCCACATGGGGTGGTCGGCGAACAGCAAGGCGATCACCAGCACGTAGACCGGCACGCGGGCACTGCAGGAGAGGAATGGTGCCACGAAGATGGTGGCCAGCCGGTCCCGCGTGTTGGGGATCAGTCGCGTGGACATGATGCCGGGGAGGGCGCAGGCGTGGCTGGAGAGCAGTGGGATGAATGATTGCCCGGGCAATCCAAACCGCCGCATCACGCGGTCCATCGCAAAGGAAGCCCGGGCGAGATAGCCGCAGTCCTCCAGCAGTGCCAGGAGGAAGAACAGCAGGCAGATCTGTGGGAGGAAGACGACGGTGCCGGCGACACCGGCCACGATTCCCTCGGCGGCGAGATCGGCGAGCAGGCCCGGAGGAATCGCCGCGCGCGTCCAGTCGCCCGCGGTGCCGAACGCCACATCGATCCAGTCCATCGGATATTGCGCAAGCCAGAAGATGCTGGCAAAGAGGCCGGCCATCACCGCGGCGAAGATCAGCAGCCCAGCCACCGGGTGCGTGAAGGCCACGTCCAGCCGGTCCGTGAATGAGTCGTCCGCGCTGCCGGCCGCCGCGGTCCCGCCTGCGCTCTGGGCAAGGACGTCGGCTGCCCACTCGACGAGGTCGCGATCACCGGGTTCGGCGACGGGTGGGGGCTGTCCAGGATCCAGCGACTCGCGCGCCCGGACTGGGCCGGCCGCGGCCTGTTGGATCGCGCCGAGCAACTCAAGGCAGCCGGCGCCGGTCCTGGCGGAAATCGAGATGACTCGGCAGCGAAGTCGCTGGCCGAGTGCGTCCGTGTCGATCGTCAGCCCTTGTCGAGCGGCCTCGTCCGACAAGTTGAGTGCCACGATCGCGCGCGTCGTGCGCCGAAGCACGGTCGCGGCGAACTGCAGGTTCCGGGCAAGGTTGGTGGCGTCCAGGATGATCGCGACCACGTGGGGCGGTGCCCCATCCTCGCCTTCCAACGCACGAAGCGCGACTTGGCTCTCCGGCGTGCGGAGGTGCAGGCCGTAGACGCCTGGGAGGTCGATCAGGTCGATCGCCGTCCCGTCATCGGACCATGCGCGGCCGATGTGTTCCTCGACGGTGGAACCCGGATAGTTGGCCGTCCGCGCACGAAGTCCGCAGAGCCGATTGAAGAGCGTCGTCTTCCCCACGTTCGGATTGCCGACCAGGATGGCGGCGATCGGCCCAGTGGGGCGGGTCAGGGGAGCGACACTCCGCGGGTCGATCATGGGTGCGCGGTGCGGTCGTTGAGTCGTTCGACGAACACACGATCCGCCAGGGTGCTGCCCACGGCGATTCGGGTCCGATCGATCTGGATGATGCATCCGTGCCCGGAACAGCGCTTGAGTTCGCAGCGATCTCCCATACCCATCGCCTGGAGCAGGCAACGCTCTCCTTCGGGGAGGTCGGAGAGCGAGCTGCAATCGACTCGCGCCCGCTCGCCCGTGCGGAGCTGGCTGAGTGGGATTCGGGTCGGCGGTGGAGGGGCCAAGGCGGCCATCTCAAGATCATATTGCGACTGGTTCGCAAGAGCAAGTGGTTCGGAGTTCTTGGTCCTTTTCTCCTGCTCCCGCTTCGCGAGGTACTGATCGGGGTCGTCCGTGATCGAGGGGGTTTCTCCCGCCTGCGACTGCTCCCAGAGTCGGTGGAGGTGCTGCCTGCACCAGCCACACCCGGTGCCCGCACCGAGGCACTCGCTCAGCTTGGACGGCACCGTCGGTTGTTCCCGACGGAGGAAGGCCTGGAGCTTCCGCAAGGACACTCGATGGCAGACGCAGACATGGTCATCAGGTCCCATGGGAGGGTGCCGGCTCGACCGATTCAATCGAGAGCCCGATGACGGCGTCGCAGAACGGCCCGATGTAGGGACGTTGGTTTTGCTTGAAGGCTCCTGGCGCGGCACGGTCGGGGTCCATGCGCAGGTTGAGTCGCACAAGGCCGCTCACGAGCAGTTCGCCGCCCGCCTCGAGCGTGGCCCGGAGTCGATCGCCGTGTCGAGACTTCAGCATGAATCGCACCGGGATGGGTGGGTCGCCGCGCGCGTCGCGCGCCTTCACGTCCGCTGCGCTGAGCGATTCCTCCGCGATCACGCTCCACTCGCCATCACGTGCGCGCGTCGCCTGGCCGACGGTCAATCGCCAGTCGACCCGCACCTTGCGCCACGCCTTTGCCTCCTCAACAGTCCAGGCATCGATCCGGCGCTGCGTGTTCTTGATGGCGGAACTCGAGTCGGCCAGCCCGACCGGGTTGGCGCCGAACTCCTGGATGTAGCGGAGTCGCTCGAAGTGGATGAGGAGCGAAGCGGACTCCAAGACCACCGGCAATTCGGAGGGGTCTTCTATCGTGGGCTGGATGACGGCAGGTGCCGGCGCCGGCTCCAGGGGGGCGGGACTGGGCGCCGAGTCCGGGGCCGGCGGAGCAGCCGGCGTGGGTGATGCGCCGCTGGGTGGTCGAGTGGCCTCCTCGAGCAGCCGGAGTCGTGCCTCGAGTGACTCGATCTGCCCCTCAAGTTCCTTCACCCGATCGCGAAGTCTGTCATTCTCGCGGCGAAGATCAGTATCGCTCTGCGCGGCCGCTGGGAGTGAAACGGTTGCCAACAGCACGGCCGCAATCGACACCCAGAGTGTCCTGGTGAAGGTGCGTGCCGCCGCCGGGAGCGCGGCGCGATTCCTGGAACCCCGGCAATTCAACCATGTTGGTCGCGGCCAATCGATCAACCGGGGCTATCCTCCACCAAGGAGTCTATCGGTGAGCACGACCGGAATCGCGACGATCGATCGACTGGCGGACCACGCGCGGCGGGCCATCGGCGTCGCTGCCGCGAAGGCGGCAGCGGGACGGATGGTGTTTCCCGTCGGCGTCGTCGTGCTGTCGTGTGCGTTGCTTGCGAAACTGGGCTCGCACTGGTGGTTCCCCGCCTCGGGAATCGCCATGGCTGCGGCACTCTGGGCCTTGGCGGGGATCGTGCTCCTTGCTGCTGCGGCCACCGGCGCGCGCGGTGCCCGCGTCGACCGCCTCGGCGCCGCCGCAGAGGTGGATGAGCGGCTCAAGCTGGCCAGCCGGCTGTCGTCGGCGTTGGCGTTCGCGGGGTCGGAGGACCCGTTCGCGCGGGCGGCTGTGGCCGATGGTGTCAGGTGCGCCTCGGACCCGACACTCCGACAGCGAATGCGCGGCGTCTTCGACACGGCCTGGCCAGGGAAGGCGTGGTGGGGCGTCGGCATGCTTGGCTCCGCGTGCATCGTCACGCTGGCGGTACCCGCATGGCCGCCGGAGTTGGTGTCGCCGCCGATCGATCCCGCCCTGCTCGCTGATGTCCGGAGCGAAGCCAACGCGAAGGTGGAGGCGGTCGAGCAAGCGATTCTCCAGAATGACGACCTTGCCAAGGCATTGGGTGACGAGTCGGGAAGCTTGACGCGGGAGGCGAACGAGGGGCTCCGGTCGCCGGAGGAGATTCGGCGAGCAGCCGCACGAAGGATGACGGAACTCAACCAGCGGCTCGAGCAGCTGTTGGCCAGCGAACAGGCCCAGCAGCTCGCCGCGATGGAGCGGGCGATGGCCTCGCTCCCCGTTCCGCAAGATGGCGCGGCCAAGCCACTCGCGGAGGCCCTGAAGCGAGGCGATTTTGCCGAGGCTTCCAAGCAACTTCGCGAACTCGCGGCTGCCGCGAAGAGCGGGGACCTCTCGCCAGAAGCACGAGATCAGCTGCGCGAACAACTGGAACAACTGGCCAAGGCCCTGGAGCAGGCGGCCGATCGCCAGCAGTCGCTGCGCGATGCGTTGGCGGATGCCGGCATGGACCCAGACCTGGCCTCCAGTCCCGAAGCGCTTCGGCAAGCCATGCAGGCGGCAAAGGGCCTGACCGAGGCGCAGCGGCAGGCGCTCCAGAACGCCATGGCGGCACAGCAGCAGGCGTCGGATGCCGCACGGGACATCGCAAAGGCGTGTCGCTCGTGCTCAGGTGGAAAGCCGTCGGACGGGGCGGGCCAAGGGCAGCAGGGCGCCACAGAACTCTCGGAAGGGGCCGACGGGCAAGCTCTTGACGAGTTTGCGAGGTTTGACCAGATGATGGCAGCGGCCCGGGATGCGAAGGGGCAGTGTCAGGGCGATGGCCCGGCACAGCTCACGCAGACCCCGGGGAACTCGGACGAGGTTGGACCGGGAATGGGTGGAAGGGGCCACGGCGTGGGTGGCGAGGCGCAGAAGCAATCCACCGCCACTGGCACGAAGGAGCGGCGTGCGAAGGTGGAGAATCGGGGTGGCGAGGTCATCGCTCGACAGCTGATCGAGAATCCAAATCCAGAGGCTGGCGATGTGACCGCTCAGCTCAAGGAAGTCTCCAAGGACATCGCTCGCGGGACGGAGGGGGCCACTCCCGACGATCCGGTGCCACCCCACCTGCGGGGGGCACACCAGAAGTACTTCGGCGAGCTCCAGCGACGCATCGACAAGAAGGTTCGCGAGGCGGGCGGGGCGTGATCCCCCACGCTGCTCGCGGGGCCGCCGCGATGGCGCTCGCGGCCGGGACGGCGCTGCCCATTCCGGGCTGCGAGCAGGTGCACGAGCCGGACCTCGTCGTGTTTGCCTCGGCCGATGAGCCTGTCGCCAGGATGATTGTCGATCGGTTTCAGGCAGCAACGGGTGCGCGCGTCGTGCTGCACCTGGATTCGGAGGCGACCAAGACAGTCGGACTGGCCGGTCGAATCGCATCCGATGCAGAGGTGGGTCGATCAGTTGCCGACGTCTTCTGGAGCAGCGAGCACGTCGTCATGGATGACCTCGCCCGGTCTGGTGCACTGGAACAACTTGGTGACGCCGTTCCCAGATCCTGGCCAAAGTCGCTGGTCGGTGGAGCCGGCGCCTGGGCAGGATTCGCCGGTCGAGTGCGGGTGGTGGTCTGGCGCACGGCCGACCCTCCCGAGATCCCTCCCTCGATGGAAGCACTGGGCCGTGCACTGCGCCCGGGGACCACGTTGGCGGTCGCCGATCCGCGATTTGGCACGACGCGAGGCCACGTCCTGGCGTTGGCGGCGGAGGTGGCCGGTCGTGGAGGTGCCAAGGTGTGGCATGAATGGTGCGACACGCTTGCGGCGACTGATCCACTGGTTCTCGGCGGCGGCAATGCGGCCGTCGTCGATGCCGTGGCCAGTGGAGAGGCGGATCTTGGACTGACCGACAGCGACGACGCCCTCGCGGCGATCGCCGCGGGCCGATCACTCTCGTGGCAACCGATCGCACTCATTGATGGCGACGGTCCATGCGGCGTTGGGTCGGCGTTCGTGATCCCGAACACCGTGGCGATCGTTCGGGGTGCCCCCCATCCAGATGGAGCTCGCGAGTTCGTGCGGTTCATGCTCTCAGCCGAGGTGGAAGCCTTGCTCGCCGCAAGCGCCAGTGGCAACAGGCCGCTTGGTGGGTGGGACAAGGTCGATGGGGTGATGCCCATCGGCCAGACCTGCATCGCCCAGCCATCGATGGTTCGAGCCTCACTGGAGGCTGCTGGCGTGGAGCCGCTGGAGCCGCTCCTCGCCGCGCTGAGGGGAGATCGATCGGGTGGGTGAGGCGCTCTTGATGGAGCCCTGGTGGCTGACGTGCGCCAGAACGGCCGCGTGGGTCGTGGGAGTCGGACTGGCATCAACAGTGGTGGCCATGCTTGCTGCGCCGCGCATTCGAGCCGCATCGGTGAAGTGGTGGGTGATTGTGCTGGGTGCCCTGGTGCCACCATTCACGACTTGGTTTGGAATATGGTCGCTGTTGGCGCCCGATCGAGTGCTGGGTTCGATGATCGCACCGGCGGGTGGAGGCCCAGCAGAATCGTCGCGTCCTGCGGCACTCGCGGTGGCGCTCACGGTGTGGGGTGGGTCCCTGGCGACGCTGGTGTGCGTGTGGTGGGACCAGCGAGCCGACCACGACGACGTCGCCACACTCGACGGCGCACGCGGCTGGCGGAGGGTGCTGCTGGACGCCCATCGCCTTGCGGTCGGTGCGGCGGTCGGAGGGCTTATGGTCTCGCTCGTGTTGCTGGGGGAATCGACCGCCTTCGATCTGGCCCAAGTCCGGACGATTCCGTTCGAGCTGCGATCGCTCGTTGCGCTGCGGACCCCCGCGGAAGAGGTCATCCTGCTGGCCGTTCCGCTGCTCGCGGTCGCGGCGGCGGGGGCCATCCTGCTGAGCGTGGTCGGGGTGCGATGGCTTGCGCGTCGGGCGGCGACCGCCACAGGGAGGAATGGCGCATGCCGTGATGGCGCGTCGGGCTGGATCCTCCCCATCGGAGTCCTGGCGGCAGTGGCTCCCGTGCTGTGGCTGGCTGTCGCGTGGAACGATGCGGAGCCACTCCGGGCGGAACATGTGCACGGACTCGTGCGATCCGCCGCTGAGGCCGGTGTGGCTGGGTGTGCCGTCGCGGTTGGTGCGATGGCGTGCTTCGTGTGGATCGTGGTCCGACCACGACCGACTTGGCTCCTGATGGCAGCCTCGGCCATCGCAATGCTTTCCCTGGCGATTCCGGCTGCGTTGGTGGCCCTGGCGTGCCACGCGATTGGGCACGAGTGGATGGCGCTTCTCGCCGGCCACGTGATTCGCGTTGGCGGCTTGGCGTGGATCGGTGCGATGCTCGCTGCGGCAGCGCAGCCCCAGGAGTCTGTCGACGCGGCCCGTCTCCGCGGCGGTGCCATGGCAGTGGCCTGTGCGATCCGGCCAGCCGCCTGGCGACTGGGTGCCACGCTCTTCGTGGCCGGTGCTTTCCTGGCCTTCACCGACGTCTCGCTCTCGTCACTCCTCGAACCCGTCGGTGCCGACCGGTTGGCCACCCGCCTGGTGGATGCACTCCACTACCAGCGTCCGGGCCCAGTGATCCTTGTGCTCCCGTTGGTGGTGGTGTTTGTCCTGCTTGCCGTGGCCGTGGCAGGGGTGTCCCAGCTACGACGCCGCGCACGAAGCCTCCTCCTGTGTGCGGCGTGTGGGATGGTGTTCCCCTGTGCGGGGTGCGGCGAGTGCGATGAGCCGTCGGCGGACGGTGCCCGCGCTGAGGTCATCGCCGTCCATGGCGCGCCGGGCCGCGCTCCCGGCTGCTTCGAGATGCCACGGGCGCTCACCGTCGATCCGTCCGACGGTTCGTTCGTGGTGATCGACAAGACGGGCCGGGTGCAGCGCTTCGCGGCTGACGGATCGCTGATCGAGTGGTGGCGGATGCCACACACGGAACACGGCATGCCGACGGGCGTCACGGTCGGCCCCGATGGGTCGATCTGGGTGGCCGATACCCATGAACATCGGGTCGTCCGATTTGACCGGAGCGGTTCGCTCATGCAGGTGATCGGGAAGGGCGGGACAGGCGATGGCGAGTTCATCTACCCGACGGACGTGGCGGTCCGGTCGGACGGTCGCATCCTCGTGAGCGAGTACGGCGGGAATGATCGACTGCAGGAGTTCGGCCCGGACGGTTCCTGGATCCGGTCGATCGGCACGCGCGGGGCGCTGGACCTCGACGGGTTCGAACGAGAGCGCTCGACAGGCGTTCCCCAGCTTGACCGTCCGCAGGCCATCGTGCTTGATGAGGCCGCCGGGCGGATCTACGTCGCGGACGCATGCCACCACCGCGTGGCCGAGCTGGACCTCGACGGCCGGATCGTCCGCTCGATCGGCAGGCCCGGCACCGCGCCGGGGGAACTGTGGTACCCGTACGGCGTCGATCGACTCGGGGAGCATCAGCTGGTCGTCTGCGAGTTCGGTGCCAATCGCCTCCAGGTGATCGACCTGGCAGGGGGCGAGGCCTTCAAGACCATCGGGGGCGGCGGTGTGCATCCGGGCCAGTTCGCCACGCCGTGGGCCGTGGCTGTCCGGGGTGGACAGCTCTTGGTCTGCGACGCTCGGAACGGGCGCGTGCAGGTCGTGCAACCGTAGACTCGCGACCCACATGGGAGATGGTTACGAGTTCGCGGTTGAGCGGCCCGTTGCGCTGGTCCTGTTGCTGCTGGTTCCGCTGCTGGGGTTTCTCGCCTGGCGACGACGAGCCGCGATCGGCAGCCGACGTGCCACGGCCGCCGTGCTCGTGCGGAGCATCCTCATCGCGACCATTGCGCTCAGCCTTGCGCAGCCGACGGCCCGGCGCAAGGGCGAAGGGGTCTCTACGATCGCGATCCTGGACGTGAGCGATTCCGTCCCCGCGGAGCTTCAGGCTTCGGCGTTTCGCATGGTGGAGGAGGTGCTGGCCACTCGCGAGCGTCCCATCGACCGACTTGGGCTGGTGACCGCGGGCCGCGATGCCGTGACGCTCAACATGCCCAGCTCGGCACCGGGCAACCTGAGCGACGCAGGCCTCACCGATCGCGACGCCACCAACCTCGAGGGTGCGGTGCGACGGGCCATGGCCCTCCTCCCGGCGGACACCAGCAATCGCCTGCTGCTGGTGAGCGATGGGAACGAGACCGTCGGGTCCCTCCGCGAGGCGGCGACCGCGGCACGCGCCGCCGGCATTCCAATCGACGTGGTTCCGCTGCCGTACCGCCGGGACGCCGAGGTCGTCCTCGAGTCGGTGCAGGCTCCGGTGCGCGGTCGCGTCGGCCAGCCCATAGACCTTCGAGTGGTGATCCGCTCGCCGAAGGTCGACTCTGGCAAGCTCTTCCTGTGGCAGGACAGCGTTCCAATCGACCTTTCCCCCAGCGCCCCCGGGGATGGCATGCCACTCGCGCTGGAAGCCGGGAGCAACACGGTTCGGCTCCCCGTGGAGCTGCTGCATGCGGGAGCTTCTCGGTACCGCGTGACGTTTGTCCCCGGCGAGGGAAGTGGCGACGCACTCGTCCAGAACAACGCAGGGGAGGCGATCATCTTCGCCGGCGGCGAGGGGCGCGTGCTGGTCATCGACCCCAGCGTGGGGCAGGGCGGTGCCGAGAGTGCCGTCATCGTGTCCGCGCTCCGCTCCGCGCAGGTCGACGTCGACGTGGTCGAGCCGGCCTCGCTCGCCGACCCGCTCTCGCTGACCTCGTATGACGCGGTCATCCTGGCCAACGTCGCTCGGTTTGACATCTCCAACCAACTCGACCGCGCGATCAAGTCCTACGTCGAGGATCTTGGCGGCGGCCTCCTCGTGCTTGGTGGCGACCATGCCTACGGCGCGGGTGGATGGATCGGGAGCGAGACCGCGGATGTCTTGCCGATGAAGCTGGATCCCCCCGCGACCCGCGAGCTCCCGCGAGGCGCGTTGGCGCTGGTGATGCACTCATGCGAACTGCCTGAGGGCAACTACTGGGCAGAACAGATCGCGCTGGCGGCGATCGACACACTGAGCGCGCAGGACTACTTGGGCATCGTCTCGTTCTCCTGGGGAGACGGCGCCAACGGATCCTCGTGGCAACTGCCGATGCAGCTGGCGGGAGACAAGTCGCGGGCTCGGACCGTGGCGCGAACGATGAGCGTGGGCGACATGCCCGATTTCGAGTCATCACTCCAGCTGGCCTACGAAGGCCTGCTCTCGGTCAAGGCCGGCCAGCGCCACGCGATCATCATCTCCGACGGCGACCCAAGCCCGCCGCAGCAATCGCTCCTGGACAAGTTCCGGTCCGATGGCATCACGATCACGACAGTCATGGTCGCGGGACACGGCACCACCACCGACCTGCAGAACATGCGTGCCGTCGCCGAGCAGACCGGCGGCACCTTTCACAACGTGATCAACCCCAAGCTCCTCCCCAAGGTGGTGACCAAGGAAGCGACGATGGTCTCGCGCAGCCTCATCGTCGAAGGCGACTTTCAGCCCAGCGTCATGCCGGCCACCAGTGGGCCCATGGCCGGCGTCTCGGGCGTGCCCCCCATCGGCGGATATGTCGTCACCATCCCCCGCGGCGGGTTGGCGCAGGTTGGCATGGTGAACCTGTCCGCCGACGCCAGGAATCCAGGGCGCAGGTACGACGACCCGATCTTCGCGTGGTGGAACCACGGGACGGGGCGCGCGGCGGCCCTGACCACCGACTTGGCCGGACGATGGGGTTCGGCCTGGGCCAACTGGTCGGGCCTCCAGCCCTTCGTGGAACGATGCGTCCGATGGCTCATGCGCCCGCCCGCGCCGCAGGACGTCGCGATGCGCGCTTGGGTCGAGGGTGACGAGGTCACCGTCGAGGTGGAGACGGGCGTCGGTGAGTCCCGGGTGGCGGGTCGATCCGCTGCGGTGCTGGAGCCCGATGGCACGTCGCAGTCCATCCGGTTGGAGCAGGTGGCGCCCGGGAGATGGCGCGGGAGCCACACGATGTCGGCGCGGGGCGCGTACCTCGTGCAGGTTCCGCTCACGAATGCGTCGGGGACCGGGGGCGGTGTCCTCCATGCGGCGGTGAGCGCCCCTTACCCGCGTGAGTATGCCGCCACACGAGACAACGCCGTGCTGTTGCGTGAGGTGGCGGAATTGACGGGCGGTCGCGTACTCGCGCTGGACGCGGCCCCCGCGAGCAACGTCTTCCTGGCCGAGGGGCTCTCGGTCCCGACTTCGCAGCGGCGGATCTGGGACCTGCTTGCGCTGGCTGCCGCGATCCTCCTCGTCGTGGACGTGGCCGTCCGGCGGCTGGTGGTGGAGCGAGAGGAGGCGAGATCGCTGGCCACTCGGGTGCTGGGGTCGACCGGGACCGGTTCCACGGGTGGCGTTGATGCGCTCCGTCGCGCTCGGTCCGGTGAGGCCAGCACCGCGCAATCGCCGGCATCGTCGCCGGCGGGATCAAGGCGCCAGCATCCACGGCCCCCGTCGCCGCGAGACGGCACCACCACGTCGGCCAGCGAGGGACCATCGACCCGCCCGTCCCCACCGTCCCAGGAGCCCGGACCTCACGCGCCAGAGATCCCCGGGCCAGACCCCGCGTCGCTGTCACCGCTTGAACGACTGCGCCAGGCTCGCGAGCGAGCGCGTCGAGAGGTGGATCATGGTGACGAATGACCAATCGATGAAGGCACCGATGAGTGAGGACGACGTCCGCACCGCGTGTGAATCGTTCCGCGAAACGGCCGCGCGTCTGCAGGCGCAGACAGAGCAGGCGGTGGTGGGGCAGTCGGCGGTCGTCCGGGACGTGTTGATCGCGCTGCTCGCCGGCGGCCATGTGCTGCTCGAGGGCATGCCGGGCCTGGGGAAGACGTTGCTTGTCCGCACGCTTGGACAGGCTCTCTCGCTGAGTTTTGGGCGGATCCAGTGCACCCCGGACATCATGCCCGCCGACATCACGGGGACGATCGTGATCGCCGAGGACCCGGCGACGCATCGCCGGCAGCAGGTCTTCCGCACGGGACCAATCTTCCACCAGCTTGTGCTGGTCGACGAGATCAATCGAGCCACCCCGAAGAGCCAGTCGGCCCTCCTTGAGGCGATGCAGGAACGACAGGTGTCGGCTGGGGGCGAGACTCGCTCGGTGCCCCGGCCGTGTTTCGTGCTGGCCACGCCGAACCCGATCGAGCAAGAGGGGACCTATCCGCTGCCCGAGGCACAGTTGGATCGCTTTCTGCTCAAGGTGCTCGTTCCAGGCGTGGACCGTGAGGCGCTGCGCGAGGTTCTCGACCGCACCACCAGCCACGTTGGGCCAGAGGTGACGCCCGTGCTGGATGCCGCGGGCATCGACGCCGCGATGGCACTGGCGCGGCAGGTGGCGGTGGCGCCGCACGTGGAGGACTACGCGATTCGACTGGTGCTCGCCACGCACCCAGACGGCGAGCACTGTCCGCCTCCGTTGCGCCGGTTCATCGCCGCCGGTGCCAGTCCACGCGCCCTGCAGGCGATGGTGTCAACCGCCAAGGTCAGGGCACTCCTCGACGGACGCCACGCCGTCGGCACCGTGGACGTGGCCGCGATGGCCAAGGCCAGCTTGCGCCATCGCATCGCTCGCAGCTTCGAGGCCGAGGCCGAGGGGCGGACCGTCGATGCACTCATCGATTCACTGCTCGCCATGGTCCCGCGCGTACCCCAGCCGTCGCAGGTGCCGGCATGATGAAGCGAGTCGATGAACTGCTCGACTCGCGCCTCATGGCCCGGCTTGACACGCTGGACGTCGTGAGCCGCAAGGTGTTCATGGGAAAGGTCCAGGGCGAGCGACGGTCACGCCGACGCGGGCAGAGCGTGGAGTTCGCCGACTTCCGGCCCTATGTGCCCGGCGACGACCTGCGATTCGTCGACTGGAACATCTACGGTCGGCTCGATCGGCTCTTCCTCAAGCTGTTCCTGGAGGAAGAAGACCTGTCACTGCTCTTTGCCATCGATTGCAGCACCTCGATGGATGCGGGGACACCCAGGAAGTTTGACTTCGTGCGCCGGCTCGCTATGTCGCTGGGATACATCGGGCTGGTCAACCAGTCACGGGTCGGGTGTTTCGCGTTCGGTGGCGATCGCGTGGAGCGCCTGACCGGGCTGCGTGGCCGCCGGCGGGTCCGTGAGCTGGGCGAATGGCTGCTGTCGCGCGAGTCCGGCGGTGCCTTCGATTTCTCCAAGGCCATGCGCACGATGGCGCTGGGCGGGCAGGGCCGCGGCGTGCTCGTGGTCCTCTCGGACTTCATGCTGGCCGACGGCGCCGACGCCGGCCTGCGCGCGATCGCGGGCCGCGGCTTCGACGTGTTCGCGATCCAGTGCCTTGCCCCCGAGGAGGTGGAGCCTGCCTCCGTCCTGACGGGGGACGTGCGGCTGATCGACAGCGAGCTGGGGACCCCGGTGGAAGTCAGCATGACCTCGCGCGTCATCGAGGCCTACGCGGAACGGCTGCGACAGCACACGGAAGCCTTGCGTGACGCATCGGTGAGGCGCGGCGTCACCTTCATGCAGGTGCGGACCGACATGCCGATGGACGACTTGCTGCTCACCTACCTCCGCCGGCGGGGACTGCTCAAATGACTTGGCTTGATCCCGTCACTGGGCTGATCGCCATGGGGAGCATCCTCCCGCCGCTCCTGGCGCTCTACATACTCAAGCTCCGGCGCCGCACGCGGACCGTGCCAAGCACCTTGCTCTGGCGAACGGCCACAGCGGACTTGCGCGCCAACGTCCCGTTCCAACGGTTGCGATTCAGCGTCCTCCTCCTCCTCCAGCTCATCGTGCTGGCGCTCCTGGCCATGGCACTGGCCCAGCCGGAATCAGACGCCGGCGCGCGAGCCGGCCGCCATGCACTCTTCATCGATCGATCGCTGTCCATGCGTGCGCGCGACGTCGATGGCGATCAGCCGTCACGGCTGGACGCAGCGAAGCAGGCCGCCGCCGAGCGGATCGCTGCGCTCCACGCCGGCGGATTCTGGCTGGGGGACTCGGCATCCATCATGGTGGTGGCGTTTGGTGGGCAGCCGGCCGTGATGTCGGGATTCACGGACGGACCCGACCAGGCCACGCGCGCCGTGGAGGCCATCGAGCCCGTCGATGGCGCCACCAGCCTGTCCGAGGCGATTGAGCTGGTTCGGGGCGCGCTCGCGACCGCCAATCCCGATGATGCAGGCGCTGCGGCACCCGAGGAGGTCGTCTTCGAGGTCTTCAGCGACGGTCGCGTCGTCGATCTCGCAGAGGTCGCGCTGCGTCCCGAGGAGCGGCTCGTGTTTCATTCGGTCGGCGCGGCGGATTCGATGAACCGCTCCGTGGCGTCGATTGGGATGGTCCGTGACCCCGAAGATCCGGCGCTCGTCAAGGCGCTCGCACGACTGATTCATTGGGGGAGCCAGCCGACCGAGGCTGAACTGGAACTGGTGGTGGATGGGTTGCCCCGAAGCGTCCTGCCTGCGCCCGTCGCAATGCCGGCGGCCGCGACTGTGGATGGCGTCCTCCGCCCAGGTGAGGTGGAAGTGTCGTTTCCGGCGATCGCCCTCCCCGAGGGCGGCGTCGTCGAGGCTCGATTCACCATGCCAGACGACTTGCCCGGCGATGACGGAGCCGCCCTCGTCGTCCCTCCGCCGCGCGACCTGAGGCTGGCGTTGCTCGGTGCGGACGACTTTATCCTTCGCTCTGCGCTGGAGAGCCTGGACCCCGCATCGCTCGAGGAGTTCACCGCTGAAGAGTTCTCGCAGCGTGCCGCAGGTGATCCCGCCTTCAGCCGGTCCTTCGATGCCGTCGTGGCCCGAGGAGCCTTTCCGGCGACGCTTCCGCCTGGCCGCTACCTGCTCTTTGGCGACCCGACCGGCGTGCCGGGAGTCGAGACCTTCGGGGCGAAGGAAGGGAGCGTCGTCGTCGGCACGCGGGGCGACCATGCGTTGCTGCGGTTCGTGGCCGTGGACGAACTGGTCGTGCACTCGCACACGGCGATGGTGGTCACCGAGCGAGGCGAGGTCATCATCGAGGGCTCCGAGGGGCCGCTGGCCGCGGTGAGCGTCGGGGCCAGTCGGCAGCTGGTCATCGTCCCGTTCGACCCGCTTGATTCCAACTGGCCGTTCCAGCGGGGATTCCTCAACTTCGTGAGCAACGCCGTGCAGTGGCTGGCCTCGTTCTCGCGCCCTCTCACGATCGAGCCGCGCGAGGTGGGGCAATCCGAGCGTGTGGAAGCAGGCCAGCCTGGCGTGAGCATCTCGGCCGTCCACGAGTCTGGAACGGTGCGACAGGCCACCTCCGGCGCCGATGGCCTCGCCATCGTGGGGCCACTGGACCGGATCGGCTTGTGGAGGATCCAGTCGGGCGGCACGCCGATCCGCACGGTCGCGGTGCGCGGCCCGGGGCCGGACGAGTCGCGCATTGACGCGGCCTCGGCGCTGCCGCTGCCATCGATGGGCGCGACGATCGAATCGGCTGGAAACTCCACCGGTGGGCGCCGAGCGCTCTGGCCGTGGCTCTTGCTCGCGTCCATCGCGATGCTGGCGATCGAGTGGTGGTGGTACCTGCGGCAGGTCTAGACGACGGTCACTGTCCCGACGTGAGGCGTCGGACCAGCTCGTCGTCGATGCCCAGGTACTCCCGCATGTGCTGGTCGTAGATCGACTGGTGCTCGTCGCGCGAGAAATCGAGTCGGAGCTCGTTGATGACCTTCGTGCCCTGGCCGATCCACTCGCGCCATGTCTCGGCGGAAATGTTCTCCGCGATCCACAGCCCAACCGGCCCTCGGAACGGGGGCCCGTCCAGTTTCGTCCCCGGCCGGCCGGTGTGCTGGCAGACGAAGTTCCCGGCCGCCCGAAGCGCGTCGGCGCCGGGATCGCGGGGGAGTTCCACGGTCGGAGGCTCGCGGCCGATCGACCGAAGGATCTTGGCCATCGCTTCAGCCGGCATCCGGTCACCTCGCTTGGCGGCGACCTCGTACCCTCGCGACAGGAAGGCCACGGCCCTGTCTTCCCACCCAGCGCCAAGCATCGCTTGCCCGCCCAGCTGGAACGACTTGCTCATCTCGGGGACCAACTCCACGCATCGCTCAAAGCACTGGGCGGCCTCCGCGTGGCGACCCGCCTGGAGGTAGGCGCTCCCCAGCGAGAAGTGCGCCATCTCGTTCGTCGGGTCGGCCGAGGCCATCTTCTCGAATTGGGCGATCCGGTCGATGCCGGCTGGAGCAGTCATGGGCGATCCATCGTACGCGCGGATCTGTCACAATGCCCACGTGAGCGCCATCGGCATCACCTTCGCCGGCCTCCAGTTGCACTCGCCGTTGATCGGTGCAGCCGGGACGGCGGGCTACACGAACGAACTTGCTGACGCCGGTTCGCTTGGGTCCCTGGGCGCCGTGACCAGCAAGAGCCTGACCGGCCAGCCGCGCGACGGGAACGACCTGCCACGGGTCATCCCGCTCAAGGCCGGCATGCTCAACGCCATCGGCCTGGCCAACATGGGGATCGACCGATTCCTCGCGGAGCGGTCCGAAGACCCGCGCACGATGCCGTGCCGGCTCTTTGCGTCGGTCGCTGGCCACTCGATCGACGAGTATTGCCTCGTGGCCGGCCGACTCGACCGTGAGACGGACATTCCGCTGATCGAGGCCAACGTCTCGTGCCCCAACACGTCCGATGGCCGGGCGTTTTCCGCCGACCCCTCGGCGATGCGAACCTTGCTCTGCGCCCTGCGCGCCTCGGTGGGCCGCGCCAAGCTCTTCGCAAAGCTTCCGCCCGACGGCGACGCCGTCGCCCTCGCCGGTGCCGCGATGGAAGCGGGTGTCGATGGCCTCACGCTGTGCAACACGATGCCCGCCATGGCGATCGACGTGACGACCCGGCGGTATCGCCTGGCCAATCGCCGCGGCGGCCTCAGCGGCCCCGCCGTCCACGCGGTGGCTGTGCGCGTCGTCCATGACGTCCGGCATCAAGTCACGAAGGGTGCGGTGCCGATCATCGGCCTGGGCGGCGTTGCGGCGTGGGACGATGCCGCGGAGCTCATTCTGGCCGGCGCCGACGCCGTGGGACTGGGGACCATCCTCCTGGCGGACCCCGGCGCCCCGCGCCGCATCGCACGAGGCCTGGAGCGTTGGCTGCTCGGGCAGGGGTGCCACCACCTGCACGAACTGGTCGGGCAGGTTCGCTGATGCTTCCAGGGATCACCGACGAAGAACGCAGGGCGTTCGATGATCTCTTCGGTGAAGTCATTCAGTCTCTCCCGGATGCGATCCATCGATTGCTCGAGGAGGTGCCTCTCGCCGTGGAGGACCATCCGTCGCAGGAGGTGTACGACGAGATGGGGCTGGACCCCGACGACGATGATCTGTGCGGGCTGCACACGGGCATCCCGATCACGGAGCGATGCATCGAGGCCTCGGGCCAGGTCGAGGACTCGCTCCTGATCTTCCGGCGCGGGATCATCGACCAAGCTGGCGGCTTCGAACCGTGGATTGATGGCGATTCTGGCGACGCGGTGGGTGGCCCGGACGCCGTGCGCGAGGAGATCCGCATCACCGTGCTCCACGAGATCGGCCACCACTTCGGCCTCACCGAAGAGGACCTGGACCGGCTTGGGTATGCGTGACCAGGCGATCGTCGCTGGGCTCGACTTCGCGCCGCGAATCAGACCGTCGCTTCGGCGCCTTCAGGTTCCGCGGCCAGGTACAGGATCCGGCGGCAGGTGGCGCAGCTGAAGATGGTCTCGGGATGGGTGGCCACCGCGGCGAACGTGGCCGTGGGCAATTCCATGTGGCACTCCCCGCAGGCATACTCGCGGCGCTTGACGTCAAGGGTGATGACTTCGGCCATCGCTTCGCCATCGGTCGCGTCCGCAAGCTTGTTGAACCTGGCCAGCTCGATGGCGGGGATCGCGGCGGCCGCCTGGGAGCGGGCCGACTCCAGTTCGGTGAGTCGCTCGCCGATGTCGGTGCGACGCTCGGACAGTTCGGACTCCGCAAGGGTCGACGCTTCGTGCCGCTTCTGGAGGTCGCTTGATGCCGAGGTGGCCTGGGACTCCAGCTGGTCCGCCCGCTCGAGGTACTGGATGGCCTGGCTCTCCAGCTCGCCGCGCTTGTCCTGAAGCATCTTCATCTCGGCGAGCAGCGATTCATACTGCTTCATGTTCGTGCTCTTGTTGAGCTCCGCCCGGTGCCGCTCGATGCGTTCGTTGATCGACCCTGACTCGGCCTCGATGTTGACGGCGGACGCACGGATCTGCATCGCCTGCACCTTGAACTCGCGCTCCCGAGTCGACGCCTCCTGCTCCGATCGCTTCGCCTTCGCCAGCACCAGCTCTGCGCCGTCAAGCCGGGTCCGGAGGGCGCGAAGCTGTCGGTCGGCGTGATTGAGCGTGAGGAGCTTTTGGATGAGCGACATCGGGTGGTCGATCGTAGCAGGTGCGATGCGTCCCCCCAAACAGCCTCACGTGAAGACCACGAGCACGAATGGCCCGGCAATCGTGAGGGAATCCACGACATCGAGCACGCCGCCCATTCCCGGCAGGGTGGTGCCAGAGTCCTTCGCTCCGGCCGTGCGCTTGAGGAGGCTCTCGAAGAGGTCCCCCAACGGCCCGACGACGCCGGCGAGCGCACCAAACGCCACCCATCTGGGCCAGTCGACAGGTGTCGATCCATCGGCAAGCCCCATCCACCAGGCGAGCAATCCCCCGGTCGTCGCAACGAGAATGCCGCCAGCGAGTCCCTCGCGAGTTTTCCCGGGACTCAGCCACGGCACAAGCTTGTGCCGCCCGATGGCTCGTCCCGTGAAGTACGCCCCGATGTCAGACAGTTTCACCACCATGATGGCACACGCAGCCGTTGCAGCGCCATGCCTGGAGACGAAGGCTGCCCAGCAGCCGACGCCGATCCCCAGCCACGTGAACGCGACGAGCGCTGAAACGGCGGAGCGCCATGCCCGCTCTCCCTCGCCGGCCAGGACCGCACGGGTCGCGGCAAACGTCAGGCAGGCTCCAGCAGTCGTGGCGGCGAGCGCGGCACTGGACATCGACGCAGCGAACACGGCGCCTGCGCCGAGCAAGCCGCCAACGACCCCATTCAGGCCGAAACCCTGCCGACGCTCGATGAGCATTGCGGCTTCACGTCCGCCAAGCGCCACCACAAGGAAGGCCGCCATCCACCATGCGGGGGCCGCAACCGACGTGTCCCCAACCCGCAACTCCGGCCACGCGGCACTGACCCACACGAGCGCCGCCAGGAGTCCAATCAACATTCCTCCCGTGAGGAGGCGAGCGTGAAGCATCCAAAAATCCTAGCTCGAATGGTGCGATCGCAGCAGCCACGCGCTAGTCTGGATCATCATGCCCATCCAGCCCCATGCCGACAGTGACGCTTCCCGCCGTGCCTTCATCGCTGCCTCCGCCGCCGTCGGTGCGGCGGGCCTGGTGGCGCCCTTTGCCATTGGCGCGCCTCAGGCGCAGTCGGGGACCAAGACGCTGAACCTCGGATTGGTCGGCTGCGGGGGTCGCGGTTCGGGGGCCGCCAATGATTCGCTCTCGGCGAATCCCAATGTCAGGCTCGTGGCGATGGCCGACGTGATCCCGGAGAAGGCCCGAGCCGCGCGCGACGGACTCGCCAAGGAACATCCAGGCCGTGTCGAGGTGTCGGACACATCCATCTACGGTGGGCTCGATGGCTACAGGCAGGTCATCGCTGATCCATCGGTGGACATCGTGCTCTTCGCCACCAGTCCCGGGTTCCGCCCTCGGCACATTGCCGAAGCCGTCGCGGCCAAGAAGCACGTGTTCGCCGAGAAGCCGACCTGCGTCGACCCCGCCGGATACAAGATTTGCTGCGCGGCCAGTGACCAGGCCCTCAAGCAGGGCACGGCGATCGTGACCGGGACCCAGTACCGTCGGCAGGCTTCCTTCGTCGAGGGCGTGAAGCGGATCCACGACGGCCTCATCGGCGACGTCGTCGACATGACGGCGCGGTATTGCGGTGGCCCCATCTGGTACCGCGGGCGCGAGGGTGGCATGTCCGACGCGCAGTACCAGATCCACAACTGGATGCACTTCATTTGGCTGTCCGGTGACCAGCCCGCCGAGCAGGCGGTCCACAACCTGGATGTCGTCCACTGGGTGATGGGCGGCGCACCCGACACCTGCTTCGCCTCGGGAGGCCGGTTCACCAAGCCCGAAGACAGCGAGATGTGGGACTCCTGCAGCGCCACCTTCGCCTGGAAGGACGGGCGCCAGTGTGACTTCAAGAGCCGCCAGCTTCCGCAGTCGGCCACGGACTTCGACAACGTGGTCTACGGGAGCAAGGGGACGGCCTTCCTCCGTGCCTTCAACAACGGAACGCAGATCTACGACCGGTCAGGCAAGGAACTCTTCAGCATGAAGGGCGACATCGGAGCGGCGTACAAGCAGGAACACAAGGACCTGGTCGATTCCATCCTCGCTGGCAAGCCGATCGTCGAGCTCCGGCAGACGGCGGAGAGCTCGCTCATGGCGGTGATGGCTCGCGAGTCGGGATACAGCGGGCAGAAACTCACCTGGGACTTCATCTCGGACTCTTCCACGCTGGACCTCTTCCCCAAGGAGTTGAAGTTGGACGGCGAACTTCCGCTCCCATTCGTCCGCGTTCCCGGCACCTACCAGATGGCGTGAACGCGCCGGACTTGGCCGGGCAAGGTGATCAGCCACCGCCAACGGGCGGCTTGTCGTCATGTGGTGCCGGGATCAGCGCGGCCACCTGCAGCCCGTAGAGCGCCCCCAGCCACATGACGTAGAGCCACAGCATGAAGAGCGTGATGGCGCCCGCGGAACCGTACATCAGGCTCGCCGTGCCGATGCCGATGATCGCCTTGGAGAACCCCCACTTCGCGGCGAGGAGGATGAGCGCGCCGGCGAGGGCACCGGTGATGTTCGAGCGAAGGGCAAGCGGCACGGTCGGGAGGACTGAATAGGCCCACACAAGCGCAGCGGCGGTCAGCATGAAATCCCACAGCACTCGGACGGTCGCACCGTCTCCAAGCGCCAGTTGCACGGCGGCCCAGACATGCGAGCCCACCAAGATCCCGGCGCCCAGGAGCAGGGGGCCGGCCGTCAGCGCCACCCAATAGGAAGCCAGCCGCTTGAGGAAAGAGCGCCGCCGTCGCCGACCAGTGATGTCATCAAAGCTCACCTCGATCTGCGTGGCCAGCGCGTATCCGCTGTAGACCAAGATCCCCACGCCGACCCACGTCAGAGCCGTGAGGTTGAGTGCGAGCGCCCGGTCGATCAGCTCCAGCATCCAAGTGCTCAGGGTTGACTCCGCATCCGCCGTGAGGGCCCCCACAGTGTCGCCCGACGCCACGCCGCTGACGCCGATCTGGTCCGCCCCCATCGCGGAGAGTGCTTGCGCGGCAAGTTCCAGGATCCGCTCCCGCCCAAGGAACGCCCGCGCCGTCACGCCAGCCAGCACGATGACCGGCGGCAGGCTGAAGAGGGTCCGGTAGGTGAGCGCGGCCGCCATCGTGGGGGCGCGATTGGCCGCGAGGGCATCGGCCGCCTTGCGGGCAAGTGCCACAAGCCGCCGAAGGCGATCGGAACTGAGGAGGGGACGCCGTTCCACGCGGTGGAGGTTACGCACACCAGATTCGCGACCGGCCCGTCAGGCGATCACGTCGCGAGCCACCACGCCGTGGACGTCGGTCAAGCGGAAGTCGCGTCCGGCGTAGTTGTAAGTCAGTCGCTCGTGGTCCAGGCCGAGCAAGTGGAGGATCGTCGCGTGCCAGTCGTGGATGTGCATCTTGCCATCCACGGCCTCGACGCCGTAGTCGTCGGTCGATCCATAGGAGAAACCTCCCTTGATCCCGCCGCCAGCGGCCCACATCGCGAATCCCTTGTTGTTGTGGTCACGACCGTCGTCGCCTTGCGCGTAGGGGGTCCGGCCGAACTCGCCGCCCCAGAGCACCAGCGTGTCATCCAGCATCCCGCGCTGCTTGAGGTCGGTGAGGAGTGCGGCGATGGGCTGGTCGATTGATTGGCAGGTGGACTCCAACTCGGACTTGAGGTTCCTGTGGTGGTCCCAGCCGCCCTTGGTGACCTCGATGAATCGGACCCCGCTCTCCGCCAGTCGCCGGGCGAGGAGGCACTGTCGGCCGAACGAATCCGTCGGCTGCGAGCCAATGCCGTACATCTCGAGCGTTCGCTGGTTCTCGCCGCTGATGTCGACCAGTCCGGGGACCTCCGACTGCATGCGGAAGGCCAGTTCGTACGACTCGATGATCCCCTCGACCTGGTCGTCTCCCTTGAGCCGCTTCTCGCGCTCGCCGTTGAGCTTCTGCACGAGGTCCAGCTGCTTCCGCTGTCCCTCGGTCCCGTACGACCTGTTCGTGAGATTGGGGACCGCATCGCCGTCTGCGCTGGGGCGCTGTCGGCGTGCCTGCTGGCCGGGTCGGCCACCGCCACCTCCCATCCGCATCGGCGAGCCTTGGTAGTAGGCGGGCAGGAACGCGCTCCCGTACGACTGCGCACTCCTTCCGGGATTGACGGTGACGAAGCCTGGCAGGTTTTCATTGACCGTCCCGAGGCCGTACAGCGACCACGCGCCGAGGCTTGGCCGGACGAACTGGAACGAACCGGTGTGCATCTGGAGCTGGGCCTGGGCGTGGGCGGGCACCGTCGTGTGCATGCCGCGGAAGAGGCACATCTCATCCGCATGCTTGGCGGTTTCGCTGAAGAGGTCGCTGATGTAGAGGCCTGACTTCCCGCTCTGCCGGAAGGTCCAGGGACTGCCCAGGAGCTTGGCACCCTGCCGAAACCCGCTCGAGAGGGACTTGCCCGAGTCCGACTGGAGCTTCGCCTTGTAGTCGAACGTGTCGACGTGGCTCGGCCCACCATCCATGCAGAGGAAGATGACGCGCTTGGCACTTCCCTTGAAGTGGCCCTGCTTGGGTGCGAGTGGGCCGGCGGCATCCTGTGGGCTGAGGAGCGATCGAGGGTGCGTCGCTGCGGCGGCGCGGGCCGCAAGGCCGGCGAACGCGATGTAGCCGAAGCCCGCCGAGAGCGACTTGAGCATGTCGCGGCGGTTATGGACGGTGATTCGATTGTTGCAGCAATCCATGGCGAGAGTCCTTCGGGGAAGTGTGCTTCGGGTCGCGGGGGCCGCAACCGAGTGAAACGGGCGTGGTCAGTCGAGGGTCCGGAACTCGGCAGTCATGAAGAGGGACTGGCAGAAGGCCGTCCAGGCTCGATCCCGCAGGGGGTCAGCCGAAAACCCGCTGCGCTGTTCGGCGGCGGCGAACTCGTCGAAGAATCGCCGGCTGGCCGACCGCTCCGAGGCCGTCGGTTCCCGGCCGAGCGCCAACTTGAATGCCAGGTCGATCTTGTCGTTGTCCTTCTCACCCGAGCGATCCAGCCGATCGGCAAAGGCCGCGGCTGTCCGGATGGCGCTCTCGTCGTTCATCAGGTAGAGCGCCTGCGAGGCCACGGTGGTCTCCGATCGGTCGCCACAGGGGAGTGCGGGATCGCAAAAGTCGAAGGCGTCCAGCATCTCCGGGATCTTGTCGCGGAGGATGGGGAGGTACACGCTTCGAACCGGGGTTGATTCGTTCAGCAACAGGTCGGAGCGACCGCCGTCGCGGACGACTCCCTCGAATGACTGGATCTGGCTCCCCGGGGGCGCCGAGCCAAGCAACGTGCCAGACGCAGCCAGCATCGAGTCACGGATCGCTTCGCCCTCCAGCCGACGCTGTGGCATCCGCCAGTAATGGTTGGCATCGGGGTCTTCGCGCATCCCCTTGGGGTCGGTCTTGGAAGAGAGGCGATAGGCGTGGCTGAGGGCGATCTCGCGAATGATCGACTTGGTCGACCAGCCCAACTCGACAAACCGGTCTGCGAGGTAGTCCAGCAGCTCCGGATGAGTGGGGGGGAGTCCGCTCATCCCAAAGTTGTCAGGCGTGGGCACGATGCCCTTCCCGAACAGGTGACTCCAGATGCGATTGGCGGCGACACGTGCGGTGAGCGGGTTTTCGGGGGAAGTCACCCACTCCGCAAGCTCCAGGCGGCCAGAGCCACGCTCGATCGTGGGGACCCAGTCGCCCTCGAAGAGCTGCGGGAATCCGCGAATGACGGTTTCGCCGGGCTTGTCCACCTCACCGCGCTGGAGCACCGGGGCGTTGCGGCCCGGACCCTCCTCCACGGCCATGCAGACGAAGTTGCCGTCGTTTGGTGCCCCGTTCTCGTCGTAGCGAGCCGTCGCTTCATCCAGTGCCGTCAGCGCCTGGCGAAGGTTCCGGATCTGACCGCGGTCCACTTCGGAGCCAGACTTCTCGGCCTGCTCCTGCAGCCTCGTGATTCGGCCCTCGACCTCCTCCCGAGCCCGTTCGGCGAACCGGATCCGTTCGGGCGTGATCGGAGCTCCGATCGGGACCGTTCCCTTGGGGAGTTCGGCAAGGTCGGCGGGGAAGTTGTTCCCGGGGCTGGGCGCGGTGCCGTACAGCGTCTTCGTGCTCAGAAAGATCCCTGCCACTCGGTAGTAGTCCGATTGCGGGATCGGGTCAAACTTGTGGTCATGGCAGCGGGCGCAGGCAATCGTGAGCCCGAGCATCGACTGGCCCATCGCGTCGATCTGTTCATCGATCACGTCGGCCGTGAACTGGCTTCGGCCGCGCGTGTTGTGTCCCTTGGAACCGATGGCCAGGAATCCGGTGGCGATGAGGTGTTCGGCGCGCTCCTGCGGGGTTGCGGCGGGGAGCAGATCTCCCGCGAGCTGTTCGCGGAAGAACTCGTCGCATGGCTTGTCTTCATTGAACGAGTCGATGACGTAGTCGCGGTATCGCCAGGCAAATGGGTAGGCAATGTTGGTCTCCTTGCCACTCGACTCCGCGTACCGCGCGACGTCCAGCCAATGTCGCCCCCAGCGCTCCCCGAAGGCGTCGCTGCCGAGCAGTCGGTCCACGACCTTCTCGAAGGCCGTCGTCGATCGATCCTTGAGGAACGCGTCCTGGGCATCAGGCGTCGGCGGGAGGCCCGTGAGGTCAAAGGTGACGCGGCGCAGCCACGTGGTCTTGTCCGCATCGGCGACCGGCTTCAGCCCGGCGGCGGTCATGTCGGCCAGGAGGAATCGGTCGATCTCCCCCCAGCACCACCCCTTCTCGTCGGCACCGGGCACGGGGTACTCCAGGACGGGCTTGAAGGACCAGTGCGACCGGGCCTTGCCCCAGTCGACGTATCCATCCGTTCGAATGTTTGGCGCGTCGGCGACGGTCACGACTTCGCCGGCAGCAGGGGCCATCCCCATCGGTGCCATCGAGTCGCTCATCATGTTGCCGCCAGCGGAGGGCATCGGCGCACCCAGGCGGATCCACTCCTCGAAGTCCTTCACGGTGGCTTCGGCGAGCGGCTTGGATGGCGGCATCTCGTAGTCGGGATCTTGGTACTTGAGGGCCCGGATGAGCAGGCTCTCCCTCGGCTTCCCGGGGACGAGCGCCGGTCCGCTGGAGCCACCGCCCAGAATGTCCGCCTGGGAATCCAGCCGAAGCCCGCCCTTCACCTTTCCATCCGCACTGTGGCACTTGAAGCATTCGCGCTCCAGGACCGGGAGGATTTTCGTTTCGTAGAGCTTCAGCCCGGCGACTCGATCGGCCTCTGACTGCGGTGAGGCCACCGCGGCCGCCGAGAGGGTCAAGGTTGCGACCACTGGGGCGATCAGAAGTGAAGGCAAGGCGCTGGGCGTTCGCGTCATGGCTCCAGTATTGTCGAGATTGATCGCGCTGCGGACCAGAATTCCGGCGAATCAAGGGTCGGAATGTATGGAACTCGCTCCATCGGACCCCGAGGAGGCGCCCAGCCCAAGGTCGTCCAGCAGGCGGTACGAGGTCGGATTGTCGGGAAGGTATGCGTGGAACCCAGCTTCCGCGAAGACAGCCACCAGGTTGGCACCGAGCAGCACGGCCACGAACCAGACGGTGACGCGGCTCGCCCATCCGAAGTGCACCCGATGCGGGTCCAGCCACCGGCAGAAGAGGAGGTTGGCGCCGGAGACGCCCACGATGACGGCAAACACGATGAACGCCCACGTGTACAGGTGGTATCCGAGGACGGCGCTTCCATACCCGGCATCGGGGCCGGCATCGCAGACGTGCAACGCGATCTGCCTGAGCGATCCCGCGGCGCCCACGACGGAGGCCAGCACGCTGACGCCGTAGCCCGTCGCGTACTCCGTCGGCGTGACGTGCCCCTTCCGCGAGGCGAGAATGATGCTCGCGGCGCCGATGATGGCGAGCAACATGCCCATGCGCTGGACGATGCAGAGCGGGCACGGAAACTCGCCGTAGCCAAACTGGACGACAAAGGCCCCCGTGAGCACGGTGCCAACCGCAACCACGTTGAAGTGGCAGGTCCAGAAGCCGAAGCGTTGGAGCAAGTCGTTCATTCGTTGACTCCTCCTCACAGGCTGATCGGAAGGGATTCAGTCATGTGGTGGCTGAGCAGGAGGGCGACGCCGACGAGGGCCACGAACGAGAGCATGTGGCCAAGGACTCGCCGGCCGCGCCAGTGGCTCAGCAGGGACGCCAGCATGAGGGCGAAGAGGAGGGTGTCCACCACGGCTCGAGGCTAGCATCGGGGCATGCTCCAGACTCTGGCCATCGCACTCGTCTGCTGTGTTCCCTTCCAAGATTCGCCAGCGGCCGAGAACGGGGCCGCAGCGAGCGCGCCACCACCGCCAGAGCCGGTCCTGAAGGGAGAAATGGGAATCAGGATCAAGCGGCCGGGGCGGGTGGAGAGCACCCAGAGTGAACAACTCGCGTGGGAACCAGAGGCGTTCCGCGGGGAAGTGGTCGTCAGCCAGGTCATGAAGCGCCTCGGGCCGGTTGCCGAGGGTGATGTCATCCTGGTCCTCGAGGCGACCGACGGCGAGCTGGATCGCCAGATCGACGACGCGCAGCGCGCCGCCGAATTTGCGCGGCAGCGGCAGGACCTGCAGGCGCGTGAGCAGGCCATGCAGGCGGAGCGGATGGCGAGGAACCTGGAGCGAACCCAGCATGCGCTCGAACTGGCCGCACGTTCACTGGCACGCTGGGAGGAGTATGGAAAGGCCAAGTCCCTCGAGATGAGCCAGCTGAACACGCAGGGGGCGGTGGATGGATTGGCCGACCAGGTGGAGGAACTTTCGCAGCTCGAAAAGCTGTATGAGGGTGCCACCCTGGATGGCCAGACCCGCGACATCGTGCTTGAGCGCGCCCGGCGCAGCCTCAAGCGATCCGAGCGGTACACCCACTACAACATCTCCGATGGCGACTACTTCCGGGCGGTCGAGTTCGCCGAGCAGGATCGCAAGGTGCGGGAATCGGCCGCCGAGGCCGAGCTCGATGCTCGGCACGCCGTGGAGGGGCAGGTGATTGCGGTGTCCCGAGCGTCCATGGCCGCTGCCGATGCGTCCGAGCAAACCGAAAACGCGCAGCGCCAACTGGACAAGCTCCTGAAGGATCGGGCGGGACTGCAACTTCGCGCCGAAGCAGCTGGCCTCATGGGCCCGATCTCGCAGCAGCCACAGGACAAGGTGGGCGCGGGGGCACCACTCGCCACGATCGTCAATCCGAACGCGCTGCAAGTGAAGATCTCCATCCCCGCAGAGATGACCCGCATTGCCAAGGTTGGTTCGCCCGTCGCGGTCCACTTTGGCGACTTGCCGGCCCTTGGCTGCGGTGGCGCGATTTCGCAGATCAGCCCCTTCGGCCGGGCGGAGGGTGATGGCACCGTCTTCGACGCCATCGTCACGCTGAATCCAGGGGCACAGCCGCCGCCGGTTGGGCTCGCGTCGAGCGTGGAAATCAAGGGAACGCTCAACGACGTCTTGCAGATCAACAAGAAGGCGCTGTCGAAGAACGCCGACGGCGAGCAGGTGGTGCGCGTCCAGCGGGGCGAGTCCACCGTGGAGGTGCCGGTGATCACGGGTATCTCGCAAGGCGAGATGATCGAGATTGTCAGCGGCCTCGCGCCCGGCGACCTCGTGCACTCGGGTGGCCAGTGAGCCGGTTGATGACAGCTGCACCCATCGCGGGCGCCGCCGCGTTGGCATGGGCGTTGGCGCTTGGCGCATGCGAGTCAGCACGCCCAGCGCCATCAGCGCGAGGGGCGGACCTGTCGGTCGAGACGGCCGAGTCGGTCGCGAAGGCCCCGCCGCGGGTGATCCCGGACGCACCGGAATGGTCGGCTGCTGATGCTCGGGCCCGCGCGCTGGACTGGCTCCTCACGAACCAGAATCCCGATGGGTCGTGGGGGACCTTTCACACGCTGCGGACACAGGAGATTTACCTGGACACCTCGGCCAGCCACCGCGCGTTCCACGGCGCGACGACTGCGTTGTGCGCGCAGGCCCTCATCGAGCCGGCGCGGAGCGACCCGGCGGCGAAGGCCGCATTGGACCGGGCCGTGGCCTGGGTGCTGGAGTCCAAGCCCATTGGCACGGCGTCCGGCGGGACTTTTTACGATGTGTGGGCCCACACCTACTTGATTGACCTGGGGGTACGGCTCTTGGAGGAGCCTGGGTTCGAGGACCGCGAACAGCCGATCCGCGCGATGGTGCAGAGGGAGGTGGACTTTTCGTTCGCGCGCCAATCTTTGGACGGGGGATGGGGCTACTACGACTTTCAGGGTTCTTTCGAACGCCCCACCGGGAACGAGTCGACAAGTTTCAACACGGCAGCACTGATTGTGTCGTTCGATGGTGCCAGGCGAGTGGGGATCAAGCTGGATGAGGTTCGGGTGCAACGCGCCATCAAGCGACTGGAGTTGCTCCGCCTCCCGGATGGGGCGTTCGTGTACGGGACGTACGCCATTTATCGGCCGGGCGTGGGCTTCAATCGACCAAGCGGGACTTCTGGCCGGCTTCAAGTCTGTCACCTTGCGCTGTACGACCACCACGCCGGCGGCGTGGGGCAGGCGGAACTGGCTCAGGGGCTTGGGCACCTGCGGGATCGCCACCACTACATCGAGATCGGGCGCGGTCGACCGATCCCGCACGAAGCGTTCTATTCCAACAGCGGCTACTACTACTTCTTCGGCCACTACTACGCGTCGCGGGTGATCAGCACGCTGGAGGACCGGGCGCAGCGGGAGGAGTTCCGCGTGTGGCTGGATGACTTGATGCGGCGGATCCAGTTCACCGATGGTTCGTGGTTTGACTATCCACTGTATGGGTACGGCCACGCGTACGGCACTGGCTTCGGACTTCTCACCATGCAGCAGCTCCAGAAGTTGGAGCCGCCGGAACTGACGACCGTCGTGACGACCAGCGCCGTCACGCCAGACTGATCGCACGAGCGAGCAGCACGACGCGCTGCGTGGACTCCATTGGGTGCACGAAGGCGGGAGGAGAGTCGCCCCTCAGGCGTGACGCGGTGGCAGGGTCCATGATCGCCTCCACGCGCGCCCCGCACGCCGCCGCCAGCGCGGTGGGTTCGTGGGTGTACAGGTGGTCGCGGCCAATCGCCAGAGCAATCGCCTGGTGGTAGGCGCGGCACTCTTCGCCAGCGGCCTGCTGGATGGAGTCGTCGGGGAGTCCCACTTCCACGATGACGCGCGAATCCGGGTGCGAACCCAGCGCCTCGCGGATCAGGGAAATCGCCGCGGCGGGGGCGATGTAATAAAGCAATCCTTCCAGCACCCAGGCGGTTGGTTGCGACGAGTCCCACCCGGCGCCCGCAAGCGCGGCGGTGACCGCGGCGGCATCCGACGCGTCGCACCGGCGATTGCGCCAGCGGGGGGCGATGGCGCGCGCGTTCTTCTGGACGAGAGCGCGCTTGGCGTCGATGTTCTCCAGGTCCAGCTCCCAGGCGCGTGCTGTGGGATCAGTCGCGAGCCAGTCCACCGCGAGCGGCGACCATCCAGCGCCCGGCACCACCAACTGTTGCACGGTGATGTGCTCTTCTTCCGCCAGCCGAGACAGAAAGTGCCACACCGTCCACTTCCGCAGCCGGGCGTGGGGTGCGGCGTGGCGGTGGAGTTGTGCCAGCGAGTGTGCCCACTGCGGGTCGGTCCCCGCGAGCACCGAGCGAACAAGCGCCCGCCCCTCCGCCGTGAATGCCGCGTCGTCCCCTGCGAGCGTGAGGATCAAGTCGCTGGTGGCGCCAACATGCACGGGCGGGACTGTAGCGTCGGACTGCACTCGATGCGGCAGGCCAGGGCGCGGGCAGGGCGCAGGCAGGGCGCGGGCTGGCACCGCCGCGCGTGTGGTTGAATGCGGGGATGGAAGTCGCTCCGACGCAGCCACAATCCGCACCCACTGGCCAATCGCCGCACGCCAGCCGCGCCGTCGTGATGGCGGTCATCGTGGCCGCGCTTGGGTACTTCGTGGATATCTACGACTTGGTGCTCTTCAGCGTGCTGCGCGTGGACAGCCTCAAGTCGCTGGGGCTCACTGGCGAGGAGCTCACTCACATGGGCGTGGATCTCCTCAACGACCAGATGTGGGGGATGCTGGTCGGTGGTGTCCTCTGGGGCATCCTCGGTGACCGGCGTGGCCGAATCAGCGTGCTGTTTGGGTCGATCACCCTGTACTCCATCGCCAACATCCTCAATGGATTCGTCGCCGACGTGCCCGCGCAGAGTTCGTGGCACGGCATGATGTCGTCGCTCGGCCTTGACACCGCCGTGGGCCAGTACGCGGCCTGCCGGTTCCTTGCGGGGCTGGGGCTTGCGGGGGAGTTGGGAGCAGGCATCACGCTGGTCTCAGAGCTGCTGGGCAAGCAGGTCCGCGGCTACGGCACGACGATCGTGGCGTCGTTTGGCATCTGCGGTGCGCTGCTGGCCGTGTTGATCGCCAAGTCGACCGATTGGCGCATCAGTTACTTCATCGGTGGCGGCATGGGGCTGCTGCTGCTGGGACTTCGCATCGGCGTCGTGGAAAGCGGCATCTTCAAGAAGGTGCATGCCGCGGGCGTGCAGCTCGGAAACCCGCTCATGCTGCTGTGGCCGCCGCGCCGCCTGCTTCGGTACGCCGCTGTCGTCATCATGGCACTGCCCATCTGGTTCATCGTCGCCGTGCCTGTGGCGTTCTCGCCGGAGATCGGAAAGGCGCTGGGAATCGTGGATCCGGTCACGGGCGTCGCGCTGGTGAATGCCGGCACGGCGGTGGCGTGGTGTTACGGCGGCCTGGCGATTGGCGACTTGAGCAGCGGGCTCCTCAGCCAGTGGCTGCGCAGCCGGAAGAAGGCGCTGGCGCTGTATCAAGCCATGACCGCGGCCAGCTTTGTCGGCGCGTACTTTGCGATCAGGGCCAGCCCCACGCCAGAGACCTACTACCTCTGGAGTGGGATCATGGGTGTTGGCATCGGGTATTGGGCCGTGTTTGTCACCGTCGGAGCAGAGCAGTTTGGCACGAACCTCCGAGCGACCGCCGCCACGAGCGCGCCGAACTTCGTGCGCGGAAGTGTGCCGTTGGTCACGACGGCATGGATCTGGCTCAAGGGGACCGGGGAGACTGCTGCGGGTGGGACAGGAGTTGCCGACGCATCCGCCGGGCTCGGGCCGGTCGCGGCAGCAGCATGGGTCGGGCTTGTCACGATGGTCGTGGCCGCCATCGCGCTGGCCTGCCTCAAGGAAACCTACGGCACCGACCTGGAGTTCACGGAGGAGGTGTAGGGGGGAACCACCTCCCCGCTCAACTCCACCGACTCAGGCGGGAGGCGGGGCGGCAGCCACTCGTCGACACTTCTTGAAGAATTCCACGATCACGGGCGGCGACGATCGATCGAACGTGTGTCCGCCATTGGAGATGTAGGTGACGACGGGCGTGCCGGAGTCGGATCGGTAGATGAGGCCGCGGGCGTTGGTGGTGCCCTTGGGAAACGGTTGAGGGGCGCTCGCGCAGCCATTGAGTGCCTTGACGCCATCAATCGTCATCGCCTGCCACTCCCACTTGACCAGCGGATCGTTGGTGGCACCGATGTGCATGACCGGCATCGGGCTGGCTGGAAGTCCTCCCTGGGCAAGTCGCCCCGCAGCGGCAGCGCTCGGTGCGATCGCCGCCAGTGTGTCGCCACGCGTGCTCCAGAGGAGGTAGGTGAAACCGCCGCCGTTGGAGTGGCCTGTCGAGTAGACGCGCGTTCGATCGCCGCCCGACGCAAGGAGCGACTCGAGCATCGCATCGAAGAAGTGCAGGTCTCGATCGTTCATCGCGCCGGGTCCTGACTGCCAGCCGCTGCGATTCCCCTCTGGATCGGTCAACTGACCAGGAGTTCGCAGTCCCTGCGGATAGACAAACATCGCCTCCGGCCACTGCTCCTCGATGTCGTAACTCCTGCGGACCTGTCGAGCGTTGCCACCGTGGCCGTGGAAGACGAAGACGATGGCGTGCGGGGTGATGGCGCCGGCGGCCACTGCGGATCCCCCCGTGCTGGAGTCACCAGTGCTGGCGACCGTTGGCACCACCGCCGGGGGCACCACGATGGCGACCCGTTCCACTCCGTCGACGCTCCACGTGCGAGTGGTGGGGGCGCGGCGTGGAGGCGGCGCGACTGGCGGGGGAGCGACTGTGAAAGCACCGGAGTCGACTGTAGCAGTGACCGCGGTGGCCGTCGCCGGCGGAGTGGACTCGCGCTGGACGCACCGCCCACCCAGTGCAACCATGAAAAGCAGCGCGAGCGCGAGCGCACACCTGAACTGGTTCATGAGGACACTTGGCCGCACGCGCAAGGCTCGGGACGATCTCCGTCGGATTCAGCGCACGATCGCAAACTGCTCTCGACTCTTGCCCTTCTTGAGCTCGGCGGCCATCCAGCGAGGAGTCTTGCCCCGACCGCTCCAGGTCTCGCCGGACTTGGGGTCCCTGTACTTCGGCTTGACGACTGAGCGACCGTCCTTGGTGGCCTTGCTCCGGTTCGAAGACTTGTTGGAGCGAGCGGCGCGGCCGTGCTCGCCGGTCTCTCGCGCGCGGGTGTCGGCCGGTGCGCCGACTTCAGCCCAGGTGAGGCCGTGCCCATCCATGAGAGACTTGATGCGTTCCTTGGTCTCGATGATCGCGGCCTGGCGGAGCGACTCGGCCTCGGACTTGAGCTGGGCGATTTGCTGGAGGACTTCTTGGTATGTCGTGGTCATCCCCAACACAATACCAGAATACCGTTTATTCAGTCGGCACAGGCGCACTATTGGGCGCTGGTTCCTGCGCGGGCGCGGCTGGCGCACGGGAGATTGGTTCCGCGGAGGGTTGTTCCTCCGGGATTTCGCGCCGGGTTGCCCACGCGAGGGAGCCGGTGAGATGCCGAAGAAACGCCGGTTCGGAATACGACTCCTTGGTGTGGCCACCGCCGGTATAGATCGCGCGGGCAGGGAGGGGACTTGCCCCCGGGGCGGATGCGGAGCCGGGCGGTGCGGCGATCTCTTGGCACCACGCGATCGGGTGGTTGCCAAACATCGAACCGCCGTCGTAGGACGACTCGTCCAGTGTCGCCAGCACCGTCACGCCAACGCGTGGCGCGGCGCGGTAGTCGTACCACTCGTCGGTGCGGTTCCAGAATCGGTCGATGCCTCGGGTCGCGGGGTGGTCGTCCACCTTGAGCTCCACGGTGGCCTCCTGGATGCGCGGGTGCTTCTGGAAGTAGGCACCCACGAGGTTTCCATAGAACGACCAGTCGTATTCCGTGTCGGCGGCGGAGTGGACACCGACATACGCGCCGCCGGAGGCGATGTACTCCTCAAACACTCTCTGTTGCGCATCATCCAGGACATCGCCGGTGGTATTCAGGAAGACCACGGCGGCGCAGTGGGCGAGGTTGTCGTGAGTGAAGGAGGTGGCGTCCTCCGTGGCGGTCACACCGAGGCCGAGGGACCCGCCGATCTCGGTGACCGCAACGATTCCTTCGGGAATGGAGTCGTGTCGGAAACCCGCGGTCTTGGTGAAGATGAGAAGACGATTGCGGGTGGCTTCCGCGGGCGCGGGATCGAGCGTTGGCGTGAGGGTGGATTGGGCTGCCGCAACCGTATCGAGTTCCCCGGCGGGAGCCTCGGGGAACTCCATGCTCCCGATCCACCAGAAGATGCCGAAGGTCGTGGCGAGCGCGGCCAGTACGGCGGCAACATGGGTCCAGGCCGGAGCCTTGAGGCGCGGCGCGGTGGTCGCCGGCGGTGTCTCCTTGGATGGGTCGTCAGTCATGCCCGCCGAATCTACTTCCCGCACGATCGAGCGTCCCAGTGGTGGGAATGTGCAGGAAACCGGCACGAAACCACCACTGGGCAGGCGTTTGGGAGAAGCACGGGACGCGGGCGTCCAGCAACGTCACTCACGCCGGGTACGGCGGCTCAAAGCCCGAACGGTAGTCCCGGCGCACGATGGACTTCGTGGCTTCCTCGTTGTTCGTGAAGGTGAGCGACGGCAAGTCCCATCGGAGTTCCTGCCCGGGATATCGCGCCGCCTTGGCGCACAGCAAGCCAGCCTCCGCGAGCTGCACGCCCACAGAGAACGGCGTCTGCACGAAAGCCTCGCGGCCCAGGATCTTGTCGATCCACGAGTGCCAGTGGTTGCGAGCCTGCACCGCGCGCAGCCCCGGCAGCTTCCTCCAGTCCACTTCCTTGCCGTCGATCCAGACATTCACATCGCCCTCTGGATTGACCTGCATCACGCCACCCTCGCACGCGATGAGCGTTCCGTGCCCGCCAAAGGTCCCGGCCGGCAAGCCAAGTGCCGCGCGCGAGGGGTACTGGCCCTTGTCGCAGTAGTGCATGACGAATCGGTTGTTGGCAAACCGAGGGCCGGTCACGGGGTAGGTGAGGGTCGAGGCCACATGCTGCGCGTGATAGAAGTCGCTGGGCCAGTGCGTCTGCGCCTGCACGGCAATCGGCGATGGCAACTCAAGCGCGTAGTACGGAACATCCAGGAGGTGCGTGCACCAATCGCCCAGTTGCCCGGTGCCGTAATCCCACGAACTGCGCCAGCGGATGGGTCCCAGACCCTCGCGGAATGGCGCGTCCTGCGCGCAGCCGAGCCAGAGCTCCCAGTCCAGGTTGGCCGGCGGCGGAGAAGGCTCCTTCAGCCCGCCGTAATAGAAGTAGAAGCTGCCGTCGTCGGGCGGGCCGTCGACCCACACATAGGCCTCGCGTGCTGGGCCAAGGAGTCCGTCACGCACGATGTTTACGGCGTGCTGCCGGCCCTCTGGACCCATGCGCTGATTGCCCACCTGCGTCACCAGCGAAGGATTCGAGGCGATGGCGCTCTGCATGGACTTCACTTCGGAGAGTTGCTGCACCAGCGGCTTCTGCCCGTAGGTGTGTTTGCCGGCTCGAAGCGACCACTGCATCGGTACGCAGTGGTTGTGGTCGGGCGTGCAGACGATGACAGCATCGAACGAGTCCGCGTGCTTGGTGAAGCCATCGCGGAAGTCCTTGCAGGTGAAAGCGGAAGGGAATTCCGCGGACACCTTGGCCAGTGCGTCGGAATCGACATCGCACAGTCCAGCGATTTCCACGTCGGGATGTTGTGTGAGTTGCTCGCGGTCGTGCGGTGCAATCGTCCCGCCGACGCCGATCTGGTAGATGCGCAGCTTGCCCAGCCGGCCAGGGCGCGCGCGGGGGCGTGCGCGAGGACTCGGCGAGGAGGCGCCAAGCGACGACGCAAGGAGACTTGGCGACCACGCGGCGGCGGCCAACCCCCCAAGCGCGAGTGCGGATTGCGAGAGCGCGACGCGACGGGTGATGTCTGCCATGCGTGGACTCTAGCCCGGGGGCCCGAGGGTGCGGGGGGCGATGGCTCCCGGCCGCTACGGACAGTTGCCCCAGCCCGACATCAGGATGGTCAAGTCTGCGCCGCCGACGCTTCCGTCCGAGTCGAGGTCGGCGATCGACGCTCCCGTCACGCCCCACTGTGACAAGAGGATGCCGAGGTCTGCGCCGTCGACGATACCGTCGTGGAAGAGGTCACCCGGGCAGCAGGGGCCGGACTCGCAGCAATCCGGGACGCCGTCGGAATCCGCATCCTCCAACGACCCGTCCGCGATCTGTCCATAGTCGACGATGCCGTCGGAGTTGCAGTCGCTCTCCCACTCAAGCAAACTCGCCGAGGCCGGTTCCAGGTCTGTGTCCTGCCAGGCCGCACCGGGAACCCACAGGTGGTTCAGTTTCGCATACCTCTCCCAGTAGTTGGAGCCTTCTCCCCAGTGCCAGTCCGTGTAGGACCATGGTTCGCCAGTGATCCACGCACCTTGATTGTTCCCTTCCTGCTTGCGCACGCCAATGATCGGATCCGACAGGCCGATCATTGACTTGCAGAAGGTGTTCTCGGCCTCTGAGGTAATCGTGGCGGTGTGCGCCCCGAGCGACTCCGCCAGGAGGAAATGACCTTCGGCTGATTGGGGGAGTCCGGTGAGCTCGAGGAGGGCGTACCAGTGACCATTCCCGCCGGCACTCAGAGCCCACTGAGTGGCAACCGGTGCCATTGGGCCCGGTCGCGTGTTGTCGGTGACGACGGCCGCATTCGCCCACAGGATGCCGTCGCTCGTGCCCATCGTGTCAGTTGTGCCGTCCTCGAAGCTCCAGGATCCAACGAGGCCGATCGCACTCGACGAGTTGTCAGGGGTGATCTCGTGCCCCTTCCAATACGCAACTTCGTTGGCGGAGAGTGCTCGATTCCAAATGCGAACATTGTCAAGTCGACCCGTGAACTGAGTCGCCGGATACAGCGGCGTGTTGCCAAGGGTGATATCCCATTCGCAACTCGCGAGTGAATCGCAGGTGCTCAGGCTGTCAATTGGGGTGCCATCGGAATAGGCAACGGCGAGCCCCGTCGTCGGATCCGCAGTCACCGCGACGTGTCGCCACTCGCACGGTTGAAGTGGCAAGATCAGCGAGCCGCACCCGAATACCTCAAAGGTCACGGAACACGCTGCGTCGCCAGTTGTGGAAGTAGCGGAGTAGCAGCCCGAGTCCCCTGGACGCATGCTGATGGGGCGTCCCCAATCCGGCTCGGTGGAGTGAATCCAGAATTCCACGGTCAGGCCTCCGGAGGGGTTGAGGCTCGGTTGATGTGGGATCTTCATCGAGTCCGGGTAGGTCTCAAGCTGCAGCACATGATTGTCCGCGACGACGGCCACGGCCGGCCCAACGATGGCGACCGTCAGAAACGCCGAGGCGATCGCGGCGATGAAGTCGGACTTGCGCATGAGAGTGTGTCTCCTTCAAAGGAACTTGGAGTGGGCATGGAATGCCCGTGGCGGTCTCCCCCGGTGTCCATGCGTCCTCTCGTCCTCCCCCGCGCAACGATTCCTGGAGAAGTCGCGGCGTCGCGGCGTCGTGGTGGCTCTCCACCTTCCTCCACCGCTCCCCAGCGGTTTCGGGTCCTGATGGTGGGAATGTGCAGGAAACCGGCACGAAACCACCACTGGAATCCCATCCGAGCATCGGGGGTCCCCGGCGTGGCCAAACCCTCACAAGTGCTTCTTGGGCGCCCGCCCGATAGACTTCGGTGCTCGATACCGAGGCGGGTGTCCCGCTGTCGAAAGTCCCGAACCCCGCACTGAGCGTGGCGCACCACCGGCACCATGCGCTCCCTCCAGATCCAGGCCCATGTCCATGACCCCCTCCAGCGCCAGCCCGACGATCATCTACACGCATACCGACGAAGCGCCGGCACTGGCGACCTACTCGTTCCTGCCAATCGTGCAGGCTTTTGCCGCGCCGGCGGGGATCAGGGTCGAGACGCGCGACATTTCGCTCGCCGGGCGGATCATCGCCGCCTTTCCGGAGCGCCTCAGGCCCGAGCAGCGGATCGGGGACGCCCTGTCAGAACTGGGCCAGCTCACCCAGAGGCCAGAAGCGAACATCATCAAGTTGCCGAACATCTCCGCCTCGGTCCCGCAACTGAAGGCCGCGATCGCGGAACTGCAGTCGCACGGATACGCGCTGCCGGACTATCCGGAGAGTCCGCGGTCCGATGATGAGCGCGCCGCGCGCGCCCGCTACGACGCGATCAAGGGGAGCGCCGTCAATCCCATCCTCCGAGAGGGCAATTCCGATCGTCGAGCCGCCAAGAGCGTCAAGGAGTACGCGCGCAAGAATCCGCACCGGCTGGGTGCGTGGTCGAAGGACTCGCCCGCGTGCGTGGCTCACATGGAGTCTGGCGATTTCTTCGGCAACGAGAAGTCAGTCACCATTCCCGCCGCGACGACCGCGCGCGTTGAACTCCACCGCAACGACGGCACCGTCACGATCCTCAAGGACACCATCAAGCTGCAGGCCGGCGAGATCCTCGACGGCACATTCCTGAGCCGCCATGCTCTCGTGGAGTTCCTCGAGCGGTCGATTGCGGAGGCTCGCACGAAGGGGCTCCTCTGGTCCATTCACCTCAAGGCCACGATGATGAAGGTGTCGGACCCGGTTCTCTTCGGCCTCGCCGTTCGTGCGTACTTCAAGCCGGTCTTCGAGAAGCACGGCGCGACGCTCTCTCGGCTGGGAGTGGACCCAAGCCACGGGTTCGGCGACCTACTGGCCAAGATCTCGGCGCATGGGGAGGCTGACCGCGCGGCGATCGAGTCGGACATTCAGGCGGTCTACGCCGCTGGCCCGGCCGTCGCGATGGTGGATTCCGGCAAGGGCATCACCAACCTGCATGTCCCCAGCGACATCATCATCGATGCGTCGATGCCTGTGGTCGTGCGCGACTCGGGCCAGATGTGGAACGCGCAGGGGAAGCTGCAGCCCGCCATGTGCGTCATTCCTGACCGCTGCTACGCCGGTGTCTACGCTGCGGTCCTGGAGTTCTGCCGCACGCATGGCGCGTTCGACCCTCGCACCATGGGAAGCGTTCCCAATGTCGGCCTCATGGCGCCGAAGGCCGAGGAGTACGGGTCGCTCGACAAGACCTTCATCGTCCCCGCCCCTGGAACGGTTCGAGTGGTCGAGGCCTCCGGCACCGTGCTCATGGAGT
>SXGT01746371.1_pt1 | contig 140696 bp, 148 predicted proteins | sample 3176221 | NCBI WGS metagenome assembly SXGT01 (sample SAMN11356862, study PRJNA531348) | freshwater metagenome | isolation source: freshwater sample F1-120 | place: China: Fuxian Lake, Yuxi | collected 2017-12-25 | reverse complement strand
GGTATTGTTTAGCGTGGAGGATTCTGTTTTTACGTGGACGCCCGGAAAGCGAACTCCCAGATCTTGGTAAAGGGCGTGGCGCATTTTGGGGATCATTTGATCGATGAAGGTAAGGCCTTGTTTGTCTCTGCGGATCATTAGAGAGATAGAAGATCCGACTTCTAAAACCACGGGAAGGGTTAGGGCGAATTCTTCCGAACCTCCGGCCGACATGGCGTGTCCCGGAACATCTGTATCCATGGCAGAAATTCCTGCGGCGGCTTTTGCGGCTACTCTTTTTGCGTTTTTTAAAAATACATAGCCGGTACTTCCGATAAGAGCCGCAAGACTTACGAAGGGCCATGCGGGGAATCCTGGGATGAAAGCCATGAGGAAAAGGATGCTTCCGGAAATAGCAAGCGCTTTAGGTTGTTTTAGTAACTGTTCCGAGATCTCCTTTCCCAAGTGGGTGTCTTTTCTATCGCTTGAAACGCGTGTGGTGACGATACCTGCTGTGATCGCAATCATAAGAGACGGAATTTGAGAGACCAAGCCGTCACCAATGGAGAGGAGGGTATAAATCTTTGCAGCTTGTCCTGCGGTCATGTGGTGTTGAGTCACCCCGATAATCAACCCGCCCACGACGTTAATCACAGCAATGACAATGCCTGCGATTGCGTCTCCTTTGACGAACTTCATCGCGCCGTCCATAGCTCCGTACAACTGACTTTCTTTATTCAGGCCTAATCGAAGCTCTCTTGCTTGTTGTTGATCGATGATTCCTGCTCGCAAATCTGCATCGATGGACATTTGTTTTCCAGGCATGGCGTCCAATGTGAAACGTGCAGCAACTTCGGCGACGCGTCCCGCACCGTTCGTAATCACAATGAACTGAATTACGACGAGGATGAGAAAGATCACGAGGCCGACAACAACGGATCCGCCGACGACAAAACTGCCGAAGCTCTCGATGACTTTTCCTGCGTAGCCGTCAAGCAAGACAAGTCGAGTCACACTGACATTGAGCGCCAATCTAAAAAGTGTCGCGATAAGCAAGAAGCTTGGAAAAATTGAGAAGTCGAGTACTCGTAGCGTGAACATCGAAGCGAGTAACGCGAGAGTCGCGAGCGCGATATTGACCACGAGAAGTAGATCGATCAGGGGCGTAGGTAGGGGGACGACCATCATTACGACGATCCCAATGATCGCCGCAGGTACTGCGATCTGTCCTAGTCGATTAGAGCGCACGCAAACCTCTGCATCGGTTGCAGCGCCGTCCATAGCCCCGAATCGTCTGAAGCAAATTGCCTACAAGACGATGACGCCCATCCTGAGGCATCGGGTTCTCATCGGCGGCCCGAACCGACAGTTGAGCGCCTCGACGTGCGGCTTTGGCGGCGTTGTTCGAGTTTTGTTTTCCGCAGGTCAATTTCATCTGGAACCTCGGCGAGGAACGGCACCCGCGGCTCGTGGAATCCGTCCGAGCGTCCCTGGGCCTTCAGGCGGTAAATGAATGCCAGCAGTTGAGCGATCGCCTCGTACAACGAGACAGGGATCAAAGCTCCGACATCACATGCTCCGTAAACCGTTCTAGCTAGCGCAGGCTCGCGGACAATTGGCACGCCTGACCGTGTTGCTTCGAGGCGAATTTTCGCAGCCAAATGGTCAACGCCCTTAGCTACGACTTCCGGCGCACCACGGACTGGGTCGTACTTCAACGCGACCGCATAATGGGTCGGGTTCACGATTACTACATCGGCATTAGCGACCATCTTGATCATCTTGTTTCGAGATACGGCGAGTTGTCGCGAACGAATAGCCGACTTGGTCTGCGGGTTACCCTCGGATTGTTTGAGTTCTTCTTGAACTTCGTGGCGCGTCATCATTAGTTCTTTGTTGATCCGCCGCTTCTGAACGACGAAATCGACCGAAGCCACCGCGAGACTTGCCGCGGAGACATTGCGCATGACCGTGAGCGCACCACTGGCGGTTTTTCCGGCTATCGACAACGCACTTCCACCTTGAGTAGCGAGGTTGCGCGCAAGCTCAGCGGCTACAGGAAATGCCACGAGAGATAAGAGCGCGACCTTCGCGAGAGATTTTGAGAGTTCCCACAGCGACGACATGCCGAACATGCGCTTGATGCCCTTGAGCGGATTCATGCGCTTGAAGTCTGGCTTCATGCGTTTTGTCGACGGCTTGAGTCCTACCTGGGCAAGCGTTACAACAACGCCGAAAATCATGATCGAAAGCACGAGAGGTGCCGCGATGTATGCCGCTTGCAATAATGCCTTACCTAAAAACGTGATTGCCGTCTCTTGAGACGGATCGCTTGCGACACGGCTCATGTCTTCGAGCAGGCCACGCATAGCAGTGTTGCCGCGGTTCAGCGTGACTTGAAGCAAGACCGTTGTCATCAACATGCCGCCCCAGGCAGCAAGATCGGGAGACCTTGCGATCTGGCCGCGCTCGCGCGCTTCCCGCTTCTTTTTCGGAGTCGGCTTTTCGGTCTTAGAGGATTTATCGCTAGCAGACATCAGCCAGGGTCAACCGTCAGCCGCCGAGCACCGAACTCAAAGCTTCGCGCAGAATGTTGTTGACGGCGGGACCAAGTAGCGGAATCACCATCGCGACGACGATGAGAGTCACGATTACGCGTACCGGAAACGCCAATGAGAACACATTCAATGAAGGCGCCGCACGCGCCACTAAACCCATTGACAATTCTGAGATGAAAAGGCACGCGACTACTGGTGCCGATATTTCGATCGCAGCCAACAAGAAATCATCAGCGTTGGTTGTTAGAACTCTCGAGATGAGCCCTGGGTCTGTTGCTCCTGCCGGAACAACATTGAAGCTCCCAAAAAATCCCTTGACCAAAAGGTGATGTCCGCCGCTCACGAACAACAAGGTGATCGCGAGCAGCGAGTACATGCGGCCGAATACGGAGTTGGTTGTATCTGAGGTCGGGTCGTATACAGATGCGAGCGAGTAACCAGCGAACGTGTCGATGAGCGCGCCCGCTGCGGTCACGGCTTGAAACATGATGAGCATAATCATGCCCATCGAAAATCCCACTAGTGCCTGCGTAACCAGTGCGATAATGAATGGACCTGTCTCTAAAGACAGTTCACCGCTTGCTGCCGCTTGAGGTGCTGCGGCCATCGCGAGAGCCGCAGCGAATCCTGCCTTGACAGGTATAGGTACGAGTCGTGTGTTAAACGGCGGCGCAATAAATAGCCAAGCGCTCGCGCGGACCAGCGCGAGCACGAAGCCAGTTACTACGAGTGGATCGAATGGAATCGTCACGAGTGTAAGAGCCTCGGGATCATGTCAAAAAGGTGGGTTACAAATCCTGTTGTTTCGGCGAGCATCCAATTCCCAGCAAAGACAATGACGAGCGCGACTCCGAGCAACTTTGGGACGAACGTAAGAGTCTGTTCTTGGATCTGTGTCGCTGACTGGATGAGTCCGATTCCAAGACCGATGACGAGAGACACGATCAGGATCGGGGCTGCGAGCTTCGTCGCTAACAGAATCGCCTGTACTGCAATTTCGGTTACCGTCGAATCGTTCATATTTTCCTCCTGATACGCGCTTGGGAACTTTTCGTTGCGTCAATTGAAACTGGTGATGAGAGATCGAACTACGAGTGCCCAACCGTCGACCATCACGAACAGGAGCAACTTGAAGGGCAGTGACACGAGCACCGGTGGGAGCATGAACATTCCCATCGACATAAGGGCCGAGCTAATTACAAGATCGATAATTAGGAATGGCACAAAAACTACGAACCCAATAATGAAAGCGGTCTTCAGCTCTGACAGCACGAACGCTGGAATCAACGTCGACATGCTGACGTCCTCTCGGACCGCTGGCGCGGCCTTGCCGCTGGCGTTGATAAACAACGACAGTTCACCTTTGCGAGTTTGCTTCAACATGAATGCCTTGATCGGCGTCGAGGCTTCGTCGTAAGCCTCGGAATATGTCAGGTCGCCTTTGAGCAAGGGCTGCAGAGCGTTCTCGTTCAGCTCAGACAATGTTGGCGCCATAACAAACAGGCTCAGAAATAATGAAAGCCCGACCACTACTTGATTGGGCGGTATTGCGTTCACCCCGAGTGCGTTGCGTGTCAGCGACAACACGATCACGATCCGTGTAAAGCTGGTCAGCATCATCAGGAGCGCCGGAGCAATCGACATGAGCGTCAGCATCAAGATGATCAAAACGCTTTGTCCCGGCTTCTTCTTCTCCCGTTCCTCTGGGTCTTGAGAGTTTGAGAAGTCAGGTACGTCGATTGTGATGCTGGCCGTGCCGTCGTCGGGAGTTTCGATCCCGTCTGTTTGCCCGCCGACGCCTTCGGGGACAGGTAGTTGAACTTCAGGTGGCGCAGGAGCCACTTGAGCACTTGCTGACGGCGCGTAGATGAGCGCGCCGATTAGTAATGAAGCGCAAAGCAAAAGGATGTGACACATGCGTGTGCCGAGCAAATTCATGGAGTAGGTCCGGAGCGATTGCGCTGTGGCTAGTTAGCGACGAACTGTGCGTTCCCGCAGAGTCTCGAGCGCCATCTTCCATGGTGAACCGCCGCGAACTTGCGAAACATTCGCGGTTTGCGAGAGCCCAGTCCAGTGGGCTCCTTCGAAATTATCGTTGCTGTCGCTGCCGATCAGGTCGCCTGGGAGATTCACAATTTCTGATTCAGAGAGCAGCGTGACTCTCTGGTCCGTGACCCCAAGCACAAGTGATTTTCCTGCAGCGTGAACTATCGCGACGGAAGTACCTTTCGTGAGGCCGCGCCGTGCGACAACCTCGATTGTTTGGCGGTTCGAAGAATTGCGCCGCGAACCTGCGGTCAGATCGATTCCCCGCTTTTTCAATAACCGAGCGCAAACGACCATTAGGCCGATTACGACCGCGAGCGCGACTATCAGACGAGCAAATAGTTCGAAGACCGAAGCATCGGCCACTATCGCGTCCCGACTCCAGCGACAATCTCTGAGATGCGGATTCCGAACTCTTCGTCAATCACTACAACCTCGCCACGCGCGATAAGCGTTCCGTTCACGAGTACGTCCACAGGACTTCCTGCGGCGCGGTCGAGTTCGATTACTGCTCCTGGCGTGAGCGATAGCAACGAGCGGATACTCATTCGGCGCCTACCGAGTTCGGCTGTGACTCCCATCTCGACGTCGTGTAGTAGTGCCATCGATCGGGCGTCGACGAGGCTGATCGAATCGCCGTCGGGGAGCATTGCAAACTCGTGCTTAGAGAAATTTGCGTTGCCTTCTGGTGGCGTCTCGCCTGCTATGTCTATGGAGGTTGCATCGGCCGATGCGATCTGCAAAACAAGGGTGGCGATACGGTCGACGCCGTCTAGTAGCGGATATGCGAGATATTCAAATGAGTTCGACATGCTCGCTAGGTAGTCATCGAGGGGCATCTCAAATGCAGCACTGTGCGCGACCGGACCGTCGTTCGCGACCTTGATCTCTGCGACAGCAGCAGCGAACGAGTCCTGCAGTCCCGTGAGCATTTCTTCATCAGGGGCCGTCGCCTCAAGCATTCGACCAAGCTCGTTGGTGACGACGATCGCGATGCTGCCGGAGAGGCCTTGCGTGAATTGCAATATAAGTACCCGCGGATTGGCTGGCATTGCGCCGACGTCTGGGATCTCGATTTTCGGCAGGCCGACAGTGAGGATCGTGTCTGGACCCATTGTCTGCTCGAGCGCTGTTGCGACAGCCATGGCCGTACGATTCGTTGCGCTGATGTTGTCGTAAAGGCTCATGAGTATTTGCTCCTAAATATCTTCAATAATCAAGCAGGCGAGGCGCTTCCCGTGTCTTCCAGTTACGGCGCGATAACAGGCAACGTCATCTACTGAGACAGTGAGCGGTGCATCGATATGGTGTTCGAGCGGGATGACATCTCCGATCGCTAACTCCAGAATGTCCGACGATGCCAACGCGACCGTGTCAAACGTGACGCGGAGGTCAACTGGCGCTTCAGAAACTGCCGCGGAGAGCGACGCAGCCCAGGCTTCGGGATCGCGCCCGGTGCGGTCGGCAAAAAGCTGCTGACTCGCAAGGCTTTCCAATACTGGTTGCATCGTGTCGTAGGGGATACACAGTGTGGCGGTCCCGCGCTTCTCGCCAATACGCATATCGAATATGACGGTGATGGCCATGTCGCTTGGTGCAGCAACCTGCGCGAATTGGGGATTGAATTCCTGTTGAACAATCTCGGCTTCGACGCGCACTAGTGACTCATAGGAATATTCGAGTTCGCGCAGTGCACGTTCGGTCAATGCCCGCATGATGTTCGATTCGATTTCAGTGAGCGGGCGCTTAGGGCTTAGCGATTCACCGGTGCCACCAAGTAGCCGGTCCACCGCAGCGAAGGCGATCGGTAGCGGAAGTTGAAACATCGCAGCACCCGGAAGTGGGTTGAGCGAAAGAATCGTTAGGTAGGATGGGTTGGCGAGTGAACGAACATACTCGTCATACGTCACCTGTTCAACAGAGCGCAGAGTCACCTGCGCTACGGCGCGAAGTGACGTCGCGAGCACGGTCGAAAGTTGGCGAGCAAAAGTTTCGTGAACGATCTGAAACGCACGAATGTGATCTCGGCTGAATTTGTTTGGTCGTCGGAAGTCGAAGGGAACGGCGGTTCCTTGCCCGCTTCCCTTACCGCCTATTGCAGTTGCCACAAGGCACTGATCGGCCCGAAGCCGGTCGAGTTGAGGAACCAGGGTTACTGCATGACGAACTCAGTGAAGTACACCGTTGTCGCGTTTGCGTTGTACGCGATGCACACCTCGATACCGAGTTGCTGTTTGATTTGTGTTCGCGCATCGGTGGAAAGCAGGTCCTTCATCGACTTCGCGGACAACGTGTCGAGCGCCATATCGAGAGCCTGCGCGCCGAGGCCTTCTGTCTGCGCCACCTCGGCGGTAAGGCCAGGACCGAGTTGAAGCGCGAGACCAAGCTTTAGGTAGCGGCCATCTGCGAGGTTCACTGTGACTGAGTCCAACTCGAGGACAGATGCCACGGCTGCGCCGCCGCTCGAACGTGGACGAGTTGATGCAATCAGGACGGCGTCGCCGATGTCGACACTTTGTGGCCGCAATCCGGCACTCTCATGGGACTCCTCGGCCGGCTTGTCTGCATCGGTCTCATCGGTCTTGGTCTTGTCGTCGGCTTTGGTCTCGTCGGTTCCTTCAGCAGCCGTGTCGTCCGTGATATCGGAGTGTCCCTGTTCGTCAGGCACTACCCCGTTCGCTTCCTTGCACTGCGCTACAAGCTCTTTGTGAGCAGCAATTTCCTGTGCTCTTATATCGGCCTCAGTCGGCGGTGGCGGCGGCTTTAGCACAAAGAACTTGACCGCGACTAGAGCGACAATCACGCCTGCGACTATCGGAATAATTGGTTTTTTCTTCTTGCCATCATCGTCGTCGCCCTTTTTCTTCTTGGCCACTTCAGCTCTCCGGCTCTACTGGAACGACTCGCAAGACGGTTTTTTCGGCCGTCGATACTTGGTTAATGGTGTGAGACAGAGCGATAACGGCAGCTTTTGACTCGCGAATGTTTGCGATGATCGCGTCGACGCTTTCGCAGACGACGTACTTGGCTCCATCGACGAGGATGATGATTGTGTCTGGCGTCGTCTCGACGCGTTCAATCAGATCTGGATTCAACGCGAATGTCGCGCCGTTCAATCTTGTGACCGTGATCATCATTCCATCCTTGGATTACCGCTACGACGGCTCCGCTCGCTAACGCCGTCTCGTTGTGGTGTTATCGGCGCGGTATAGCGCCTGAGTTAGGAGTTCGGAGTTCATTATTCCTCGATCGGTGTTAGTGAGCACAAAGAAGTCATGCCACTAACACCGATCGACCACTGCTAGGTACTACTCAGCTACTAGCGCTTCAGGTTGACTAGGTCCTGCAGGATCTCGTCGCTCGCTGTGATGATTCTTGAGTTCGCCTGGAAGCCGCGCTGTGCAACGATCAGGTTTGTGAACTCGGCAGCAAGGTCGACGTTGCTCATTTCGACCGTTCCACCGCTCATCGTTCCACGTCCACCTGTTCCGGCCACTCCGATTATCGGCTCTCCAGAGTTCACAGTGCTGCGTAGCAAGGAACCACCGGCCTTTTCGAGGCCGGCAGGGTTAGTGAAAGCTGCGAGAGCGATCTGGCCGAGTTGTTGGTTCTTTCCGTTAGAGAAGACGCCCGAAATCAGGCCTTCCTGCGATACGGAAAACGATACGAACGGACCGAGCGGAGAACCATTCTGATTCAGCGCAGCGATGCTGTTTGTAGAGGCTGCGCCGGTGAGGCGGTCAGGATCAGCAGCATCACCGAAATCAAGGATCAGACCAGCAGCGTCCCAATCTCCAGCAGGGCTGACACCGTTAACAAGGATGGTGTCTAAGTCAATCTGCGGGATATTGAGTTGTCGGGTCGCGGGCGCGACTAGTTCGCTCGTGGATTGATCGAACTGCATCACGTATGGACCGCTGATCTGGTTGCCGTCTGGGTCAAAGACGTCGACCTGCCAGTCAACTGTCGTTGCGCCATCAGCGACCTTCGTGTATTGGACCCGAATCGGAATCGCAGTACCGAGTGTGTTGTAAGCGTTGATGGATGCATTGAGCATGGTCCCGATGGCTACGTCTGCTGGCAGGTTGCCACCGATGCCGATCTCGGTTGTTGTTACGGGCGCGATCGACTGTCCGACTGGTATCCGCAGCGCACCAATCGACTGGTTGGTATCTACAACGCCGTTTACGCCATTCCAACCTTGGACTAGTCCGCCTTCTTGCGTCACAAGTTGGCCGAGACCATCGAGGTTGAATGACCCTGCACGGGTGTATGACCGTGTGCCACCAGCGTCGACGATAAATGTGCCGTCACCCTGAATCGCGAAGTCCGTGCTGCGACCGGTTAGCTGCGACGCACCTTGCGAAAAGTTTGTCGTGATAGCCGCGAGACGAACACCGAGTCCGATCTGAGCAGGGTTGGTACCGCCATTTAGTTCATCAGCAGGTGCACCAGCGCCACGAAGGGTCTGGCTCAGGAGGTCTGAGAATATGGCGTTTGAAGACTTGTATCCGATGGTGTTGACGTTGGCGATGTTGTTACCGACAACATCCATCATCACCTGGTGAGTGCGTAGGCCGGACACGCCGGCGAACATTGAACGAAGCATGATTTCTACCTTTCGTTTGTGGAACTTGTTTTGTTGAGCATGGAATTAGCGAGGGATCTTGCGTCGGGACCCCCGCCCCGCGCTCTTTCGTTCTTAGGTAGGTGCCACTATTTCCTCCATTACGCGACGTGTACTTCGAGGACATTGTTGAGATGTATTTCGCGCATCCCGAGTTTCAGCATCGGACCATCGATCGTGAAACGAACTCCGTTCACCACTCCGATTATCGAGACGCCGTCGGACCCGTTGTGTTCGCGAGCGATGAATCCCGAAGGGCCGTTTTCAACGTGCAATCGCCCAGGGTCCGATGCTGAACCAAGTTTCAATGTGAGGCCGACCGCGTTCCATCTGCCCCGCGCGCTCGGTACTTCATCGAGTTCTGCTGATGTGATTACCGGGTCAACTGAAGTCCGATTGCCATTTGCATCGAAAGTGATTGTGTGTGGCCCGGAGATCTGCGTTGTGCTTGAGAAGGTACGCATCTCCCAGTTCGAATCGCCTGTCGGACTGTCGGCAAGCTTCGTAAGTTGCGCGCGCAGCGGGACCTTGGTGCCGTCGAGAGTCAGTACGGTCATCGTTGCGTCAACCCGTGTGCCGACCGCAGCATCGCGTTGTAGCGAACCGCCGAAACTCATCGATGTAGACGCGATTGGTTTGCCAGCTTGCCCAACTGGCAATGCGACCATGACTCGACGGCCGACCATCGCGCTTGCCTCTAGCACTTCGGTCGCTGCGGAATTGACAGTCATCAACTTTTCGATCTTCTGAAGCGTTTCGATCTGCGTGAACTGCGCGGCTTGAGTGAGAAACTCTGTACCGTCTTTCGGCGCCATCGGGTTCTGGTACTTGAGCTGAGCGACTAGAAGTTTTAGGAACGTGTCTTGTCCGAACTCGTTCGTTGGCGCTGCAGTCTTGTTGGGTTCCGTCACGAAAGAGGTGCTCATGACGTTGCCCGAAGTTGGATCTATGAAGGTCATCTATTTCGTATCCTTAGGCTCGGGCGTCGATTCGGTCAGGCGCAGCCTTCGGTAGGCGAGGTGAGCGCTGATTCGCAGAATGGCTGTCGCTTTGCTCGTCGCGACGGTTGAACTCTTCTCGAGTTGTATCGGGGCGTTCATGACGACGACCAGTGCCTCCGGCGTCGACGTTGATCGCTCCAGTTTGAACACCGAATGCCGTGAGATGGTCTCTCAGTTCGGTTACAGCATCGCGGATTGCTTGAGCTGCAGCCGGTTGTTCTGCCCGGAGATGAGCGTGCATCACACCGTTGCGCATTTCGACACGAACCTCGACTCTGCCGAGTTCTTCTGGTTGCAACTCGATCACGAGTTCATAGGTGCCTGTGGCTTCGTGCCGTAGAGGTTCGAGCACTGTCACGATTTGTTCGGCTGGCGCTGGCTGGAGTGCAGGTTGCGTTGGTTCTGCTGCCGGGTTGACTGCAGTTGTAGTTGCTGGCCGGCTGGTCTGTTCGGCGAGAGCTATGACTGACCCCGAATTGAGCGGGGAGTTGTCAGTTGATGCAGCAGCGTCGACTTCGGTCACGGTGTCACTATTTCTCGCTAGCGACGGACTTGCTGGAATTGTTCTCGTTGCGGGTCCGCCGTGAGTTGGCTGCGCTGGCTGTGCGGGCGTGACTGCTGCGTGCAATGGTCCTTCCCGGTGTTCGAGTCGCGAATTCTCGTGTGCTGGTTTGAGGGTGTCGACGTCGACTTCTTCGTCTGTCTCGGTTTCGGCCACCACCTCCGGCACGTCGAGATCCACAGCGACGAAACCGGTCGGCTCAACCGACGCCAATGGCTTTTGCACTAGAACGGGTTCGACGGTTATCGGCTCCTCCGTTTGGTTGGTAGCAAGCGCCTCGGTAGCGAATAGGGGCTGTGTCAATGGACCAGGAGTCCCCTCGATAATCGGCGAAGGGAACTCAAGTTCGGCGATCGCCGGTGTCGAAACAGAAACCTGCGTCGGCGCCAGAGGCATCGTGCTCGCGATAGCGAGACTGAGCATCGTCTCATCGATTCCATCTGCAATCGGAGTCACGTCTACAACCAAACTCTCCGCGACTGCTAGAGGCTCCTCGTCGAACAATTCGCAAGCTTCTGGTTTGGTTCCAAGAATTCGCTCCAACAGACGTGTCGCCGCTGTATCCAACTTTGTGGGTTGATTTTGCAACTCGCGACCGAGACCGTTGCAATTCCGTATCAAATCCGCGGTCGGAGTCTCAGAAGGCTCCGTCTGATTTCCGAGTGCTCGGGCGAAGCCGTTGTTGGGAAATGACTCTTGGCTTGCAATCGAGACCGCTGAGCCACCGTGAGCGTGGCCATAAGAATTGCGAACTTGCTGAGCAGTTGGCTGCGCCGTTGTTTGAACCGTGGCGGTCATGATTTCGTCTCCATGGTGACGGTGGGTCGAACAGTGCGCGAGCCGTGGCGAAGGTGATGGCGACCGACTACGAGGTCATCTGTGGTTCGGTCCTCATCTCGACCTGCCTCCACTTGCCATTCCTCGTGGGCGCGCTCGCGAAGTCTCTCGAGGATCTCGGTCTTGCTCCGAGCCTCAACCCACTCGGAGCGGATCTGCTCGGCAATCATCTCGGCGTCGATGCGTTGTCCAACTGCGTGACGCACAGCGCCAGCAGTCGCATCCAAGCTGAACCATGCGGCATCGAATTCGCCTTGTGTAAGAACGCCGCTAGGGCGACCGATCTGGTCGTAGCGCGCCTGGCGTTCGTTGACGAGTCGGTTCGCTAAAAAGACGTCGCGGTTTGCGACGATGAGGCGCGCTCGCACTTGGTCTTCCTGGATTCGTCGTACTCGCAGCACCGATTCAAGTCGGAAAGAAAACTTCTTCATCCACTTCCCCCGAGCAGTTGCGCGAGCCACGTCCAAGCATCCGATGCTGGCGTGAGTTCGTGCATGTCCTGGCGGAGGAAGCCGTCCATGGGTTCCTTGAGCAAAATCGCGTGGTCGACAAGTGGGTTTGTGCCGGGGACGTAAGCGCCTATTTCTATGAGGTCTTTGGTGTCGCGGTAAGCGGCGAGCATCTGCCTGCACGCAGTTATCGATGCTCTCTGATCGTCGGTGGTGATGGCACCCGTAAGTCGGCTAATTGACTCGAGCACGTCGATACTCGGAAAGTGGCCAGCAGTAGCTAATCGTCGCGAGAGCACGATGTGACCATCGAGGATCGATCGGGCAGCATCGCCGATGGGATCCATGAGGTCATCACCCTCGATCAGCACCGTGTAGAGGGCAGTGATGCTCCCTCGATCACTTGTGCCAGCGCGTTCCAAGAGTTTTGGCAAAAGCGAGAACACGCTCGGTGGGTAACCGCGCGTGGCGGGCGGTTCACCTGCCGAGAGCCCGACCTCGCGCTGCGCCATTGAAAACCTCGTGAGACTGTCCATGAGCAACAACACGTCTTGACCCTGGTCGCGGAAATATTCAGCTATGCGGGTTGCAGTGAATGCTGCGCGCAGCCTCACTAGAGCCGGCTGATCGCTGGTCGAAACAACGACGACAGAGCGAGCAAGACCATCGGGCCCGAGATCGTTATCGATGAATTCGCGGACTTCGCGTCCACGCTCGCCGATCAACGCGAGAACGGTTACAGGAGCGGCGGTCCCCCTTGCGAACATCGACAAGATGCTCGACTTGCCAACGCCTGAACCAGAAAATATTCCTACCCTCTGTCCTCGACCTACTGGGATGAGAGTGTCGACGGCACGGACGCCGAGGCCGAGCTGCTCCCTTATTGGGCTTCGAGTAAGAGGGTGTGGAGCGACTGACGAGAGGCTTACCAGTTCGCAAGCTGCGAGTCCCGGGCCGTTGTCGATAGGCCTACCAAGTCCGTCTAGGACGCGGCCGAGCAGCGAATCACCTACCCGCACCGTCGGTCCGCGACCTGTAGCAGTTACAAGCGCACCAGCCTCGACGCCAACGAGTTCACCGAGTGGCATACAGATCAGCCCACCGTCGCGCAACGCGACGACTTCTGCTGTGACGAGTCCTTGTGCTGTTGGAAGTGCCACAACACTTCCAATCGGCGCCGTGAGTCCTTCGATTTCGAGGTTCAGCCCAACTACACGCGCGACTCTGCCATAAACGCGTGGCGCTGCGGCCCGCAGCACGGATTCGGTGAGCGTTGCGGTACTCACGCCTCAAGCACCTCTCGTATTCGATCGAGCGCTGGAGCTATCCGCGCGTCAATGCGAGCTGATCCGACGTCGACGATCGCATCGCCGGGAGTCAGAGTCGCGTCGCAAATAGTTGTGATGGAGCGACCAGCCAAGGAATTGGCATCATCTCCGAGCGAGCGAAAATCGTCTGGATGTAAACGCGCTACGACCGGACCAGTAGGTGGCGCAAACTGCAAGGCGCGACCGAGCGCATCGACAGCGCGACTTTCCATGTGACGCAATTCACGGCCCAACACCGCCTGCGCGATCTCGAATGCAACATCAATGACCATGCGTTCGTTGTGAGCGATGGCATCGTCATAGCGCATCGCGAGCGCATCGGCTTCGGAGCTAAGTCGTTCGAGCACACTTTGTAGTTGTTGTGAACGGACTCGCTCTCGCGAGTCGATCGCAGCAGCTGAATCTTCTAGGCCTGCTGTGAAACCTGCGTCATATCCAGTTCGGAAACCGTCTTCGGCGGCTTCTTCGATAAGTGCTGGCGCGATAACGAGCGATCGAGCTACGCGCGCCGTAACCGTATTGAGATCGGCCGATTCGTACACGGCGCCTTCCCGCAGGATTCGGCCACGTTGGCGGCTAGACAACGAGCTCATCACTGCCTCTCGACATGACAATCTGGCCGGATTCTTCGAGCGTCCGGATTACCCGCACGATTCCAGCTTGGGCCTCTTCGACGGTCTTCAACTTGACTGGGCCGAGGAGCGTCACCTCTTCGCCGAGGTTGGCCGCTGCCCTCTCCGACATGTTGCTCATGATCTTGTCGCGAACGCGTTGGTCGACACCCTTAAGGGCAACGGCAAGTTCCTTCGCATCGACGCTGCGCAGCACAAGCTGCACCGAACGGTCGTCAAGCGTGATGACATCTTCGAACACAAACATTCTTGAGCGAACTTCATCGGCTATCGAAGGATCATTCTTCTCCAAGCCGTCGAGAATTATTCGCTCGGTCGCTCTATCTGAGTTGTTCAAGATGTCGACCAGGCTCTGGATCCCGCCCGCAGTCGAGAAGTCTGATTGTTGAATGACGGTCGACAGTTTGCGTTCCAAAATTGCTTCGACATGTTCGATCACGTCGGGTGATGTCCGGTCCATCTTCGCAACGCGTTCGGCTACATCGCGCTGCAAGTCTTCCGCTAGGGCGCTAAGCACTAGAGCTCCAGCGGCCGGCGTCATGTGTGCGAGTACGAGAGCGATCGTTTGTGGATGCTCATCTTGGAGGTACGAAAGGACCTGTCGGCTATCGGCTCTCCGCAAGAACTCGAATGGCGCCGCTACGAGTGTTACCCCGAGGTTCTCAAGGATTTCTTCAGCTTTTGCTGGTCCGACACTTGCCTCTAGCAACTCGCGAGCTGTCTCGTAGCCACCTTGGGCGATGTGGGCGCGGGCGATGTACGTGTCGCGAAACTCCGCGAGCACGTTCTCGATTTCCTCGGACTCGAGGTGCTGCAAGCGCGCGACCTCGGCCATGATTTCGGAGATCTCGCTTTCTCGCAACAGGCGTAGAACAGCAGCAGCACGTTCCTTGCCGACCTGCATAACTAGAACCGCAGCCTTTTGCACTCCGGTGAAACCACGATCGCGAGACATGCCGAGCTACGCCCTCCTGTCTGCGAGCCAAGACCGCAGGGTCTGCGCTACTTCGTCGGGTTGCCTGTCGATTAGGTCGGTGATCTCACGCTCTACGGGATTGCGCGTTGGTTCGAGTTGCTTGATTGGTCCGCTAGGCAATCGGTTGATTGCTTCGTTGGTCCTCGTTATCTCATCCATCTGCGCGTAGTCGCCGTAGGACGATTCGAGTTCGGCCAAGTCGAGAGGAACTCGAACCGGTCCCATCGAGAGTTGCGCCTTCTTCACCGAACGCCAGGCGAGGAACAACACGATTCCGATGATGAGCAGTGTTACGACGTATCGAATAAGTCCCAGCAACTGGTCCTGGCTCGCACCCGATTCAGCCCCTGCGAGTTGTGCGGTAACTGCTTTGGACACTGACTCGTCGAACTTTTTTGACTGCACCGTTACAACGTCGCGCTCTGGATTGATTCCAGCGGCCGCGCTAATGAGCTCGGTAAGTGCCGCGGTTCCCTCGGGCACGGCCGTCTCGTCAACCAAGACTGCGACTGAGAGCTTTTCGACGTCGCCACCAGCGCGCTCAGTTACCCTCAGCACGCTGTCTGCGAGCACTTCTTGTTCGGACTCGCTGTTCAGGTACGAAACGGGGGTATCGGACCCAGCGTCGATGGAACCGTCGATGCCAAGCTGGCCACCAGAACCTCCGCCGGGTCCGCTGTATTCCTCGTCTTTTGTAATTGAGCGGTTAGGGATGGGATTCCCGTCGGCACCGAGTTCGGGTGTGACCTCGCTCGAGGTTTCTTTCGTCGTATCAAAGTTCATTTCTGCTGTAACAACGACGGTTGCCTTGCCTGGACCAAGCGACCGAGCGAGCATTCCCTCGATCTTCGATGCCATCGCCGACTCATAAGCAGACGTGCGAGCCAGAATCTGATTCGACGCGAGTGCATCGTCTTGGCCTGGCGCGGCGAGAATGTTTCCGTGCGTGTCGGTAACGGTCACAGCATCAGGAGCGATGTCTGCCACGCTGCTTGCAACAAGATGCACGACAGCCTGCGTGCTCTCTGCGCTCATCGTGCCGCTACCAAGGTCTAGCAACACAGCTGCCTTCGCTGTCGATTCCTCCGCACCAACAAACGGGTCGTCGCTTGGGAGAGTTATGTTGACGGTGGCTGCGTGCACACCTTCGATTGCCATGACTGTGTTGGCGATTTCTGCCTGAAGTGCGCGTTGATAGTCAACGCGTCGGCTGAATTCGCTCTGTGTGATGCTTCCGTTGTTCTTGTCGAAAGCTGTCCAGCCGTCGCCGCCGTTCGGCAGTCCCTGAGATGCCATGTCGAGACGCACCTGGTAGACGGAATCCTTAGGCACCATCACGGTCGCGCCACCATTTGCTAGTTCGTATTTCACGTTGATAGCTGCAAGTGCGTCAGTGACCTCTGCTGCATCGCCCGGTTCGAGGTTGGAGTAGAGGGGTGCATAGTCAGTCGTCGCTGCCCACTTGGTGAACGTCATGAGACCGAGTCCGAGCCCGGCTACTGCGAGCACGCTGAGCACCTTCTGGCCTGGTGTAAATCCGTTAGCGAATTTTTGGCCACCGCGCTTTATGCGGTCAACGTCGAGTATTGGCATCGTGTGAGTCCTCTAGTTCTCTTCGCTCAGACCTGCATGCGCATGATCTCGTTGAAAGCCTCGACCGCGCGGTTTCTAACAGCGACCGTGTACTCAGTAGCCAGGCTCGCTTCAGCGGCAGCGATCATGTAGTCGTGTACGTCGTTAAGATCGCCTGAGGCTGCCTTGACTGCGAGATTGTCGGCCTGGTTTTGGGTTGCTTGTAAACCTTCGAGTGCGTTCACAACTACGGAACCGAAGTCACCGCTCGCCTTAGGTGCGACGCTCGCGCCGCCGACCTGCTGTGCTGCTGAGGTATTTATTGCTGCTGCGACGCTCGAAATCGCTGAAATCGCCATGTGTCTCTACCTGCTATCGGGGCTGAATATTGAGGGCTTGCATGTATGCGTCACGAGCTCTGTCGATGACCGTCAGGTTCATCTGATAACTGCGTTGGGCAAGTATGAGTTGGGTCATCTGATCGCTCAGGTCCATGTCGGGAAGGCGCACTAAACCTTGCTCGTTGGCGTATTCATGGTCGGGCTGGTATCGAAGCTGTCCGTCCGCTGAGCCGAACTCGACACCAGCAATTCTTGTTCCCCCGCCAATACCGACCGGATCATTATTCGAGGAACCGACCGCTTCGGCCATGACCGACCGCGCTTGGAATGCGGCCTGATCGAACGGATTGATTGTGTTCATGTTGGCGATGTTGTCTGAGATCGCGTCCATCCAGACGCGGTTGACGTAAAGAGCCGAGCCGGAGGTTTGGAGTACCGGAAAGAGTCCCATCGTCGATGTCCTTAGGAGTCGCGTCGCATCGACGCTTTGAGTATGTGGAATTTGGCGTTCATCGCTTCGGTCATCATCTGAAATCGGAGGCCGGTGTCGATATTCATGAGAGCCTCCTCATCGACGTTGACGTTGTTGCCGTTGATGCCGGCTGGCGCACCAGACGTAGACGTTGCCATTGAGAAATCGGAGATATTCCCTGACTCCACGGCGCTACGCAGCGAAGACTCGAAATCAACGCGTGTCGCTAGATAGCCAGGAACTTCAGAGTTTGCGATGTTTTCGGCTGTTAGCCGTTGGCGCGCAGCGAGACCGTCGAGGCTTGCCTGTATCGCTCGCATCGTGAGGTCGAACACGTTGGTACTCCGTGCATCTCGCCTCCGTCCGTGGACCCGGTAGCCACGCAGTCCGTGCGTGGCGATCCTTGTGAATGCCTCCATCGGCAGCGCAGTCACCTAGTTGAGCTAGCGACCGATCTATCGACAGTGACGTTTGTCTCAATTTTCCGGAAGGCACTGCGTGCCGGTGTTGGTATCGGCGAGAGCAAAACAGCCGCTTGCAATACCTAGATCGGCCAAGAGTTCGGCCGATTAGTAGTGCAGAACAAGGGGAACTAATGAGTGACATCGACCTCACGACAGAGACAACTTCAATTACTCGAGACGGCACGACCTCCGGTTGTGCTGACTTCGACCTAGCCCTCAAGTTCTTGGCCGACCATCGCGAGGACGAAGCGCTCGATCACTTCGAACTAGCTATCGCATCAGCAGACGACCTACTGGTGCGCACAAGTGCGGCCGCGCATGTCGCTGCGCTCCTTCTCGGGTTTGCTCGGCCATGGGAGGTAGCAGCGTTCACAGAACAGGTGCGTCCCTTCGATCAGGCATTGGCGAACTATCTCGACTCTGCGGTCTGCATTCAATTCAATGACCCGCTCGGTGCGCTCGCGTTTCTGGGCGACCGCGGCGTGCCTCAGCCATCTGTAGATCGGTGGTTTCCCTGGTCAATCGCAGCCGTGCGTGCCGTACGGGCGCGCGCACTAGCCGCGGCGGGTCGTTTGGGTGACGCTGCATACGAACTTGACATCGCATTTTCCGAAAACTCGGAATCCTCAGAACTGTGGGAGTCCGTTGCTCGAATCGGCGCTGATCCTGATATCGACTTCGATGTGTCGCCATATGTTGCGCGTCTTCCAGAACGACTACTGCCACAGGTTTTTGGCTGGTTAAACGGATCGCCGCTCGCTGGAGTTGACATAATCGCCGAAGCGTGCTGGCTCAGGTTCGGGGCTACCCACGCACTACTTGCTGCCGTTAGTTGGTTCGCCCCGAAGGTAGACACGAAAAGGTCGCTCGATTGGACCGTGCGAATTTCTCAGGCTGGGGGTTCCGCGTGCCCGGTTCTCGATCGTTCCGAGACGGCTGGAGTTGCTCCCGCAGATCGTGTGCGCGCCGGTGCTGCTGGTGCGCTCATCGACGAAGCGCGCGGGCGCTCGGCAGTTGAGTCTGCGGCGCTACTGCTATCCGATGATCAAGTCGAGGCACTCACGACAGAACTCATCGCGTTGGCTCCAGAGGTTGTAGACAGTTTCGTCGTAGCCGCTGCGACCACCACCGTGCGGAGCCTCGCGATCGCGACGGTGTTGTGCGATCATGATTACGCGGAGTATGCGCTTGCAGTGCTCGTACATGGTCTCGGACTCAGAGGTGCAGACGATCTAAACAACGAGCAGTTCGACATTTTGGTTCCGTTGCCGGTTCGTGTATCGCTTGCAGCGAAGGCCGAAGCGGCAGGAGATTTAGAGGTCGCGACGATGTTGCGATCTGTGCACGCACGCAAAGCGTCGTAGCCGTGAAGAGACCGGAAATGACCGGCGAGTTCACGATCGGCGAGAATCGTGTCGGCGAGAACGCTCGTTGCTACCTGATCGCAGAGGCTGGCGCGAATCACAATCGTGACTTAGACACTGCACGGCGGTTAGTTGATGTTGCAGTTGTAGCCGGCGCTGACGCAGTGAAATTCCAGACATATTCGGGCAAGACCCTCTATTCAACTAAGGCGCCACGCTTCGACTACCTAGGGGATCTTGGTGACAAGCCGGTACATGAACTCCTCGAGGACACCGCCTTGCCACGGGAATGGCAGCGAATCCTTGCTACGCACTGTCGCGATCAAGGCATTGAGTTCCTGTCTTCACCGTTTGATCGTCGAGCGGTTGACGAACTCGACGATCTAGATGTCGCAGCGTTCAAGATCGCGAGCTTCGAGATTGTTGACCATGGCCTGATTCGGTACGCGGCAAGTACTAGGCGGCCGCTGATCTTCTCTACTGGGATGGCAACTCTTGCAGAGATAGATGAAGCGATAGCGGTGGCGCGCTCTGCTGGCGCTGATCAGATAGCGCTATTGCAGTGCGCTTCGTTGTATCCATCGCCACCTTCGATCATCAACTTGCGAACGATCCCCGCGATGCGAACGGCATTCGGCGTTCCGGTCGGCTTGTCAGATCACACGTTGGGTACGCATGTTGCAGCAGCGTCGATCGCGGTTGGCGCAGCGATCATCGAAAAACACTTCACCCTTGATCGGACGATGCCAGGGCCCGATCATCCGTTCGCGATCGAACCGAACGAACTAACAGCCCTTGTGAGCCATGTCCGCGATGTTGAAGCTGCTCTAGGCGATGGCGTAAAGAGAGGACCCTCGGCCGACGAAGCCGTAGAGATGTACGCCAAGGCGCGCCGATCTGTTGTGGCAGCTTGCGACATCCCTACTGGGACAACGATCGTGCAGGACATGCTTACCGTCAAGCGACCTGGATTCGGTATCGCTCCAAAATTCATCGAAACGCTTGTCGGTCGAGTTGCTAGTTGCGATATCGAATACGACGACATCGTCACGTGGGACATGTTGTGACCGTTGCATTTGCGTACGACTTTGGACCGGGTGCTGGTTTCGGACACCAAAGGCGTTGCGCTGTGATTGCGAATGCGCTAACTGATCTCAATGTCCGAACAAGGGAAGTGCAGATCGAAGGAGCCTTCGCAGTAGAAGCTTCAGTCATCTTCGTCGACTCATATCGAACGCGTGCAGATGATCAAGCCATATATCGAGCGGCGAATGTTGTAGCAGTAGATGACTTGGCGCGCGATCTTGAAGTCTCGATGGTGATCGATCCAGCGCCCGGGGCGACTTCTGCGGTCCACGCGAGAGCTACTCATGCGCTCGCTGGAGCGCAATACGCGCTTGTGGATCCAGCGTTGAAGTCTCTCGAGACGTCGGACGTGTCGATCGCCCCGAAATCCGTGTTGGTTACGACTGGAGCTAGCGACGATGCAGGGGTTGGCGCGCAGATGGCAACCCGAATTGCCGAAGCCTTTCCCTTGCTAACAGTGAATCTTGTGGTCGGTCCGTGGGGAACGCGAACAGTTCCGCCGGGTGTCGGTCTGCTCGAACGCGCCAATGGACTAGGAGCGGACCTGGCTCGCACGGACATCGTCGTTACAGCCGGAGGCGTCGCTCTGCTCGAAGCGTTGTGTTTGGGTCGCCCAACGGTTGCAGTACCAATAGCCGTGAACCAACAGGCCAATGTCGCTGGCGTTGTCGCGAGGGGAGCTGCACTTACATCAGACCCAATTCACATTTGCGAGACTGTGCAACGACTCGTCGGTAGCGCCGTGTTGCGCGCGCAAATATCCGAATCTGCGATGGGGCTAATAGACGGTCAAGGCGCTAACCGAGTTGCCCGCAGGATTGTCAATGTTTGTAGCGAGTTAGCGATATGACTACGACTTGTGTGATCCAGGCGCGTATGGGATCGAACCGCCTTCCCGGCAAGGTGCTCGAACCGCTTGCCGGGCGCCCGATGTTGAGTTTCATGTTGGATCGCCTCCGAGATATTCAGGTTGATCATCTCGTAGTGGCGACCAGCGACCTTGGACGCGACGACCCGGTCGAAGTCGTCGCGAAGGAAGCGGGAGTAGAGGTCGTGCGCGGCTCTGAATCTGATGTGCTTTCGCGATTCATTGCTGCGCTAGATATTTATCCAGCAGACAACGTCATTCGGCTGACCGCCGATTGCCCGTTGATAGATGCCGGCCTGGTGAATGCGGTGCTCGCAACTCATCTGGCGCGCGGCGCTGATTACACGTCGAACGTATTGCCACGGACCTTTCCGAAAGGTCTCGATGTCGAAGTCATCAGATCCGATGTGCTGCGGGTCGCGAATCGCGAAGCCCTTGAGCACGTCGAGCGCGAGCATGTAACACCGTTCATTTATCGTCGTCCTGAAAGATTCGCTCTTGCGAACCACACCGGCTCGATCCCTCTCGGAAAAGAATGGTGGACGGTAGACACTCGCGAAGACCTCACGTTCGTGAGAAGCGTTGTGGCAAAGATCGGCGATTCTGATTCATCGTGGCAGACGATTCTTCGACTTGTCGGTCGTAGAGCAACTACTGCCCGCGGAGAACTTGTTCTCAGACCAGCGACGCTCGACGACTCATCGATCGTTCTCGCTTGGCGCAACGAGGCGGCTGCCGTGCGATGGAGCACGACGAAACGGTCAATTGCGGTAGAGGAGCACGCGTCCTGGTTTGCGGCAACTCTGCAAAACGCGGGCAAGCGAATTTTTATTGGCGAAGTCGATGGAGCGCGAGTCGGAACGGTGCGCGTAGACGTCGAATGTGGGATTGGCACCGTGAGCATCGCCGTAGACCCACAGAGACGACGTATGGGTATGGGCTTGCTCCTTATTCGTGCACTACAAGCTGAATTGCTTGGAGATTGCCAAGTTGTTGGATTGCGAGCGATTGTCCACGAAGCAAACGCCGGAAGCACACGCATTTTTGAGCGGTCCGGATTCGCTCCCTCAAAAACCGATAACGAGACGGGTTTCACAGAACTTGTTTGCCCACGCTCTTTCTGGGTTGAAGCCCCGGTCTGCCGATAGGAGGAACATGACAAATTCTCTCGCGCGATCTCGAACCGCGCCGAGGCTGCGTGCTGGTTCTGCCCCGCGACACATCCGGTATTGCAACCGTTGTGTTATGCCAGAGACCCGTCCTGACATCTTGTTCGACGAGAACGGTCTCTGCTCAGCCTGTAAGCACTTTGATGCACGGCCAACGGTCGATTGGGATCGTCGCAAGCGAGAACTGCTCGAGGTCCTCGAGGAATTTCGTAGTCCTGACGGTTCTCAGTACGACTGTTTGGTCCCTGTGTCAGGCGGCAAAGACAGCACATATCAAGTATTGAAGATGCTTGAACTTGGGCTCAACCCACTCTGTGTTACAGCTAGCACCTGCTCCCTGAGCGCGATAGGGCGCCGCAATATTCAAAACCTGCAGCATCTCGGTGTCGACTATGTCGAGGTAACTGTTAATCCGCAGATCAGACACCGAATTAATCGACTGGCCTTGCGACAGGTCGGGGACATCAGTTGGCCAGAGCATGTCACTATCTTCACCATCCCAGTCAGGGTCGCAGTGCAACACGGAATACGTCTCATCGTCTGGGGCGAGAACAGCCAAAACGAATATGGCGGTCCAGCCACAGCAGCGGACGATCGTGTCTTGAACCGGCGGTGGTTAGAGGAGTTCGGCGGACTTATCGGATTGCGCGTCACCGATCTTGTTGGCCAAGACGGCATCGAAAAACGCCATCTGATCCAGTACACATACCCGACAGACTCCGAACTAGCGGCCGTTGGCGTCACTGGGATCTTCCTTGGCCACTATCTGCCATGGGACGGGTACTCCAACGCTCTCCTGTCTCAGGCTCGTGGATTCGAAAGCTGGCCAGTGCCAGTCGAGGGCGCACTCATGAACTACGAAAATCTCGACAATCAGTTCCACGGCATCCACGACTATTTCAAGTTTCTGAAGTTCGGTTTTGGTCGCGCTACGGATCACGCGTGCATGCATATACGTCGCGGTCGGCTCTCGCGACATGATGCGATCGAACTCGTCAAGATTCACGATGGGAAGTTTCCGTGGACATATCTCGGTGTGCCGCTCGTCGAACTGCTCGACAAGATCGACATGGGTGTCGACGAGTTCTCAGAGATCTGTGACCGCTTTACGAACAAGAGATTGTTCGTGACCGATCGCGAAGGTGAACTCGTGCGCGATCGGCACGGCAACCTCACGAAGCTCAATGATGACACGGTCGCGGAACCCGTGGCGCTCGCAGGATGAAGACACTCGATGCAACGTGTAGCAATCGTTGATCACGGCTTGTGCAACGTCGACTCGATACGACGCGCAATCAACGAGTGCGGGGCCAAGGCCGAGGTAACGAATCTGCCTGAGGACTTGAGCAGGGCCGACAAGATCGTGTTGCCCGGCGTCGGTGCCTTCCCCGATGCGATGGCAGCGTTAGAGCAGCACGGACTCATCGACGCGATTTGCGAGCAGGCGTTAGGCGAGGGCGTGCCGTTGCTAGGTGTTTGTCTAGGAATGCAATTGCTAGCAACTGACAGTGTCGAGGTTCGGCCAACAAAAGGACTAGGCCTTATTCCTGGACATGTCGAACGTCTCGTACCGTCGAACCTTCTTGAGCGCATTCCACATGTCGGCTGGAACGAAGTGCACCAACGCTACGAACATCGATTGTTAGCTGGGGTTGCGGATCGTGTCGATTTCTATTTCGTGCACAGTTTTCACTTTCGTTGCGACTCTGACGTCGACGAACTCGCGACTACCGAGCATTGCGGGCAATTCACTTCTATGGTCGCGAGAGGCAATGTCTTCGGCGCACAATTTCACCCAGAGAAAAGTCAGGCACACGGCCTGCGCGTCTTGCGAAATTTCGTGGAACTCTGATGTTGAAGACGCGAATTATTCCTACGCTGCTTTACCGCGATTTCACCTTGGTCAAAGGGCTCCAATTCGATAGCCAGCGCGTTGTAGGGAGTCCAGTCCAAGCGGTGCAGGTGTACAACTTGCGGAACGTCGATGAACTTGTGTTCTTTGATGTGCGCGCGACACTCGATGATCGCCGCCCGGATTTCAAACTCATTGACGAGATCGCAGACCACTGCTTCATGCCCTTGTGCGTCGGTGGGGGAATCCGAAGTGTCGACGATATTCGTGGGCTACTCGCGGTAGGGGCAGACAAGGTCGTGCTGAACACTGTTGCGGTAGAAGAGCCAGATGTCGTCCGCCTAGGGAGTGAACGATTCGGGGTGCAGTGCATTGTGGTGGCGATCGATACCAAGCGCGACGGCCATGGCGAGCCAACCGTTTGGACGGCCAGTGGCACCCATGACACGGGACTCGATCCGGTTGTTTGGGCCAAGGAACTCGAAGTGCTTGGCGCTGGCGAAATCATCATCCAGTCGGTGGATCACGATGGCGTGATGGCTGGCTACGACACTGAGACCATTCGCAGGGTCGTAGAAGCCGTGACCATCCCAGTTATTGCGAGCGGAGGGGCCGGGGAGTTCTCCGATATGTATGACGTGATTACAGCCGCCGGAGCATCGGCCGTTGCTGCTGCTTCGCTGTTTCATTTCACGGAAAAGACCCCGATGGAAGCCAAGCAGTACCTCGCTAGCCGCGGGATTCTTACGCGCATCTGAAAGAGCGTTTGGCGCTCCTATAACAATTGCGTTATAGTTCGTCTACTAGACGTTTTATGTTGGATAAGGTCGATGATAGAGCTTGAACTCCTACCAAAGTCCCCAGAGGTTGTCACCACAAGCTGGTTTCGTCGTTCTCCAATGGCTCTTCTGGTCACGGTCTGGGCGTGCGCTGGTGCCATTGCAGTTGGCTTGTTATTTATGGGCCGAGCCGAGTCCCCAGCGAGTCAAAACGAATTGCCAGCGGAGCCACCTAGCGCGCAACTCATCCACGACTAAGTGCAGTCACTAACACCTCGACAACGCGATCCTGGTCATCTTTCGTAAGCAGCGGATATAGAGGTAGCGACAGTAAACCCTCGTAGGCCTTCTCGGTCTCGGGAAAATGGCTGCTTTCGAAACCAAGTTCTGCATAGATCGGATGCCGGTAAATCGGAACGTAGTGGACCTGAACGCCAATTCCTGCTTCACGCATCGAGTCGAACACTCGCCGTCTGTCCGCGACGCGAATCGGGAAAAGGTGGTAGCCGTGCCAAGAACCGCTTGGCGCCGTTGGCGGTAACTCGACTTCCGAGAAGTCGCCGAGAAGTTGCTGATAACGCGTAGCTAGCGCGTTACGCATTCCTACGAAACTTCCCAACTGCTCGAGCTGGCTAGACCCGAGCGCAGCTTGGATGTCTGTGATCCGATAGTTGTAACCCAGTTCTTCGATTTCGTAATACCAGTCACCCTGTTCCGGCTTCCGAACAATTCCATGCGACCGAAACTTGCGGAGGTGATTACACAACTCTTCGTCATTAGTCGTGATCGCACCACCTTCGCCTGTGGTGATTGCCTTCACCGGATGGAACGAAAAGACACACATGTCGCTACGGGCACAATTGCCGACCGGCCCGTCAGGGGTCATCGCTCCTAGCGCGTGGGCTGCATCTTCGATCACGATGCGAGGTCGCTCTCGCAGGTGACGCAGGTTGACAGGTAACCCTGCATAGTGAACTGCGACGAGAGCGTCGCAGTCCGCTACGGCGTTTATGTTGATATTGAGGGTCTTCGGGTCGATGTCGACGAATGCGATGTCTGCACCGACGTACCGCGCGCAGTTGGCGCTAGCAGCAAATGACAGAGGCGACGTGACTACCCTCTGTCCTGGTCCGATCTTGGCTGCAGCCATCGCTGCATGCAGAGCAGCAGTCCCGCTCGAGAAAGCAACGCAATACTTGGCGTTCACCTTGTTTGCTAGTGCAGTCTCGAATGCCTCGATAGCTGGGCCTTGCGTGAGCCACTCTCCGCGCAGAACCCGAACGACAGCAGCGACATCGGCTTCGTCTACGCATTGCCGCCCATACGGAATTGGCGCCACATCAGATGGCATCTCGACCAGCATCTGCCTGGACTCGCGTTATGCTGCCGTCGCTGGCGCGAAACGTAGCAAGCCTGCCAAGTCGTGCTCGCTCAGCCACCAGTCGTTCGTGTCGCTAGCGAACACGAATCCGTCGGCTACCCGCTCGCCTTTGATACGAGAAGACTCATTGCTCCACCACGGGTGCTCTGGTAGCACGACGTAGGTGTCGCCAGCGTCGATGGTGTGGCGAGATTCATCCGCTGTAATCATTAGCTCGTGAAGTTTTTCGCCAGGACGGATGCCGATGACGTCGCGCCCGACTCCTGGTGCCATTGCTTCGGCGAGGTCGATTACGCGCATCGAAGGAATCTTTGGAATAAATATCTCGCCACCTTCCATGTTCGTCAGGGCGTGCAGGACTAGATCGACAGCCTGTGGGAGAGTGATCCAAAAGCGTGTCATGCGCTCATCCGTAATCGTGAGCCTTCCGCGTTCCGCCATCTGCGAGCGGAACAACGGAACCACGGAACCACGAGAACCAACGACATTGCCGTACCTGACACATGCGAGTCGCGTCTGTGATTGCGCCGCGTAGGCGTTGCCCTGCACGAATATCTTTTCGGCGCACAGCTTGGTGGCACCGTAGAGATTCACAGGGTTGACAGCCTTGTCTGTCGAAAGCGCCACGACGCGTGGCACTTTTGCGTCGATCGCAGCATCAACTACGTGCTGGGCGCCAAGAACGTTGGTACGCACGGCTTCGAAAGGGTTGTACTCGCATGCTGGCACTTGTTTCATGGCGGCAGCGTGCACAACAAGATCGCATCCTTCAGCAGCGCGTGAAAGCCGCAGGCGGTCGCGCACGTCTCCAATTAGAAAACGCAGGTTGTCCTCTTCGAACTTCGTGCGCATCTCGGACTGCTTCAATTCGTCGCGCGAATAGATACGCACGGTCACGTCTGGCCATTCGTCGATGACTCTTCGTGTAAATGCGTTGCCGAATGATCCAGTTCCACCAGTTAGCAGAATTGTTGCACCGGAAAGATCAAGTTGGGGCGAAAATGAAAGTGACACGTTCAAGCTCCTCGAAGGGCATGGATTACAGGGATAAACGGTGGATCGACAGCGACCTCGCCGCGGGACAGGCGTTCGATTCGCTGAGCGGCAGCGTTGAGCACGACCTTCCAAGGTTGACGCACATTGCGGTTGATGCATTCGACGCTGGTGAACCAGGGAAGTTGAGTGGTTCCACACTCTGACCAGTCGCCCTCGTTGCCAATCGCGATAGTCGGTGCACCGATCGCCCCAGCGAGCATCGTGACTGCGCTTCGTGGTGCGATAACTAGGTCGAGGTTCTTCATAAGGGCTGCGATGTTGTCGAAGTCGTTGCGCAGGTCGAGGTCGCGCCACTGGTGAATCCGAATACCGAACTGTTGCTCTGCGTCGAACACTTCTCGTTCGCAGTTGTCGTACTGCAACAACACAAATTGGATGCCAGGGATGGTGAGGATCGATTCCCATTCCTGGAGACGGCTGTATTCGAGTCTCCGTTCGGCAGTCCTGACCATCGAGCGCCAGGAGATTCCGACGTAGGGGCCGCTTCCGATAGCGGAGAGTCGGTCACTCCAGCGCGCGACTAATTCTTCGCTAGTAAACAAGTAGCCGTTAGGCGCTGTTCGGAACTTGTCTAGCGAGTTGCGAAGGTGGTGGGCGAGACTGCCAATTGCGACAGCAATATCTGCATCGTCGCAAACGGGAGGAGACACGTCTTTGGGTGCTGTTCCAGTGTCCGAATTCGCACGCACTTCCGCTAGTGGAAATGAACGACTTAGCAATTGCACGAGACGCGGATCGGACTCGATGATTACTCGTCCGTTAGTGCCAGCGAGGTCAAAGACATCTGGCAAACAACTCGCGAACATGAGTTCATCGCCGATGCCTTGCTCTCGGTACACCAGGAGTGTTTGTCCGTCGAAGGAGCTTCCATCCCAGACTGGCGTCCCACCCCAACGACGCAGCGGTGGATCACCGTCGAGGCGTTGTTCATATTCGGTCCAGCCCTCGCGCAGGAGGCCTTTTTGCAGAAGCGCTGCGCTACGACGGAAGCGAAATCCGACTTCGTCGAGACCATTCGACAACGCACGTTCGTGTGCAGCGAGAGCAGCATCGGTTTCGACCAATGAGTAGAGCATTGTGGCGAGATTTGTCCAGACAACAGGGGCATTCGGACTCAGGTCGCAAGCGCGGTGCATATAAATGAGACCCTCGTCAACTTCGCCTAGGAAAAACAACGCGTTCCCGAGACTGGTCACGGCGTCAGGGTCTCCTGGTGCAATGTCCACCGCTCGTCGCAATACCGCAATACTGCTGTTGAGTCTGCCTTGCGTACGTAACTGCTTCGCGAGTTGCAAGAGCGCTGCGACATTTTCGGGCATCAGCGCGCACGCTTTGCGAGACGCCGCTACAGACTCGCCATGACGTGCGAGGTCCGATAAAACAACAGCAAGATTGTGCCAGCCTTCGCCGTGCTCTGCGATCGTTTCGACGAGAGTGCGCAGGGTCGTCTCGGCGCTATCGAGTTCGCCTTGAGCGCGCTCACAGACGCCTAGCTGATTCCATGCCGACGCTGTCATGCCATCGGGGATTCCGCCACGTAGGCGTAAACCGTCGCGCAAACACCGCACTGCTACTTCGCTGTCGTCGAGTGCTGCCGCAATCATTCCACGAACGCACAGAGCATCAGATGAAGTAGGCAAGATGCGCAACACATCATCGAGGGCGGCGGCCGCGGACTTAGGGTTTCCTGATTCGAACTCTGCGACGCCAGAAGCAAACGATTCGCGTGCTCTAGCGAGGTTGATTGGAGTAGGCGCGAGGCGCGAAGCGGCATGGTTTGTGCCGTATCGCTGCGCTCGCTGCCGTTTACCCATACCCCTCCTCGACGCGATGTGTTCTACGTGTTCTGACTAATCGGCCGGGAGAACTCAGGTATGACCGAATTGCTGTCCGAATGACTTTGGGTTGTCTGCACTTGTCGGGCCTGATTGGCGTACCCTGGTGCGTGCGAAGGTCCCTCGGGATGATGCTGTGTGCTGTGTTGGCCGCGGGTTGTGGTGGGGGGACTGATGCTCCCTCAACATCGGGGAATGGGTCGCCGACTTCTGATTCACACGTCACAGTCACGACTTCCGATGGCGGTTCAGACCGAATAGTCGCCTTGTGGCCGATGGATGACAAGTCGGCATCCGAAATGCGCGACGTGTCAGGCAATGGACATGTCGGTGTTGTCGGCGCCTCGGTTGAGCGAACTAGCGACCACTACGCGTTTTCCAAAGCGATCGATAGCGTTGTCGATTCATCACGGCTGGTAACCGTTGCCGACTCGCCAGACTTCGACATTGCCCGCAGCGATTTTTCGATAAGTGTGCGGATCAGGACGAGTAGCACAGGCGAGCACAACATCATCCAAAAGGGCCAAAGCCAGGTCGCAGGCGGATTTTGGAAGGTTGAGGTGAACGCCAACGGAGGAACACCAGGAATCCCGCATTGCGAATTCAAGGGATCGCGATCAGCCATCGGCGTGGCGTCGAAGGTGCGCATCGACGACGGCGAGTGGCATTTACTTTCCTGCGAGTGGACGCCGGACGGCGTGCAGATCGTCGTTGATGGGACGACGAAAGAGAAAGAGGGCGAGACCGGACCCATCGCTAACAGCGCCGAAATCTTTATTGGAGGCAAAGCCGAGTGCAATCCTTCAAATGACGTCGAGTGCGACTACTTCGAAGGTGATCTCGCCGATGTGCGGATCGAAGTCGGGTAAGACTCGTCTAGCCGTGACCTAGTTCCGAGAAACGCGGTTGGGTCCTACAATCATGGCTCACACGTCAGATCCGGAGGACGGCAGTGATTTTTTGGCGGTCCGACCGTGAAGACCTAAAACGCTACGGCGATATTGCCATAGCCGTAACAGGGGTATTTGTGCTCATTGCGGGCATATTCGCGTTCACGCACCTCGACGAACCACCCAATATCTCGACGACGCCATTCACTCTCCCGCCAGCGACAACTACTACGACTGCCTACGTCGCCCCGCCAACAACGGTGTTCGTGCCAGCAACGTCGTCGGCGATTGCTACGACAACGGTAACCACGCTCCCGCCAGACACAACCACGACGGTTGAAAGTTCGACAACAACCTCGTCGACCGTCGCGGCCACAACAACCACGTCGTCGCCAGGAGATAAGACAGCACCGACAATTGGTGCGCTGGTGTCTGCACCATCGGTGTTTTATGAGGCGCCCTGCGGGACGAGCGTGAGACTTTCGGTGTCGATCACCGATAGCTCCGGCGTGTTATCAGCGAAGATGTTTGGAACAACGATGACTCGCTTTTTTGGAACTACAACTTGGTCGCTTGTACGCCAGGCCTCAGCAGGCTTGGTTCCAGAGGGCCAGAACTCGATCTCGTTGTCGGTACCGATAGTGGCGATCGATACTTCTGGCAACCTTCGTAGCGTCACTAAGTCGCTAGTCGTGCAGAAGTGCACGACCTAGAGCAGATCAAGCTTCTGGGCTAAGTAGCCTTTGGCGCGAGTCGTACGGTCGTGACAGACCCGATTGAGGTTGTGTCTAAGAATCGAAATGCCGTGTCCTTGAAGTCGGCACAGACCGCAACAAGATCGTCACGGTGATGCTTAACCAAAGACCTTGCTAACAAGCCCTTTGCTTGTTTCGCTGCATGTCCAGCCGCTGCGGTGCCCGAAGCGCTCATGAAACGCACGCGAATCGTGTGACGAGCGATACCTGCGACATCGATTGCAGCTACCTGTTCTTTGCCAAGTAGATCGACAACCGTGTGGCGTCCAAACTTTGTTTTCGCCTTAGACATCAATATTGGTTTCCACCAAGTCGACACAAGGCCTATGCCGTGCAATCGTGCGCTCATCTTCAGTCTGTAGTCGGGCATGGCTTCACCCGCGGTGAAGAGTCCACCTAAACCTGAAACGATCATCGCGTTGCGCGATGCGAATTTTCTAATTTCTGTTTCGAGCGTGCCCAATGCGAGGTGTTGCCATACGACACCGGTGTAACGCGCGCCAGCCGCCATCGCTGGCGTTCCGACGAGACCGGTTGATGCGGTCGTTAGCGCCCTTTTGAGGTGGTCGCCGCTGATGCCGAAAAACTTGCGCGCCTCGTTGTCATTCGCGTTTCGAGCGAAGTCTCGGAGACTTGTCGCGATGACGCTGCGCGCGTTGCCGAGGTCGTTGTCGCCTGGATCCCAGGGCCGCTTGCCGCCAGGTGCTTTTGATTCTGACGGTGGCAGTAAGAAATATGTACTCAATTGAATGTGAGGACGGTGCGGAGTCCGAGGCCAGCTTCCATGTCTTCGAATGCCTCGTTGACCTCCGTGATCGGACGCTCTTTGGTGATCATCGATTCGAAGTCGAGACGGCCAGACCGCCAAAGCCCGAGCAGCAGAGGGATGTCGCGCCGCGAGTTGCTCGAACCAAGAAAGCTGCCAACGAGTTTCTTTTCGCTGGCCATAAACACGACTGCTGGGTTGATGGTGACAGCGTCTGTGATTGGTGCAGCGCCGACCATCACGATCATGCCGCCGGGGCGCGTAGTCCAGATCGCTTGGTCGACGAGAGCGCCCTTGCCAGCGGCCTCGAACGCATAATCGACACCACCTCCTGTGATCTCCAAGACTCGACCCACGACGTCTTCAGAAGTTGGGTCGATTGCGTCTGTTGCTCCGAAGTTTTGAGCAGCGTCTCGTCGCGCCGAGAGGGGATCGCTAACGATGATTCGACTTGCTCCCGCTAGCCGAGCACCTTGCACGATCGCGATTCCGACTCCGCCTAGACCCATGACAAGAACGGTGCTACCTGGTGTGACTTTCGCGGTCCTGATGACTGCACCGACGCCTGTCTGGATCGAGCAGCCAATGACACACGCGATTTCTAATGGTGTATCGCTAGCGACCTTGACAGCAGCCGCCTCGCGAACGACTGCGTATTCTCCGAAGCCGCCGACACCGAGACCGCGGTAGACGGTGTTGCCGGACCGTGAAAGTGGAGAACTTCCGTCGATGAAGGTTCCACTCGTAACCGCCATCGCTTGTTCGCACACACCGAAGTCGCCGCGCAGACACGTATAACAGTGACCGCATGTCGCGATCGGCGAGATAATCACCCGATCGTTCGGCTTGACGCTCGTAACGCCAGCACCGACAGCTTCGACGACGCCAGCGGCTTCGTGACCAAGCACGATTGGGCCAGGCACAGGAAAAGTGCCGTTGACATTGGACAGGTCACTGTGGCAGACCCCGCAGGCATGCACCTTGACGAGCACCTCTCCAGGACCAGGGTCGGCAATGTCTATGTCGGAAACAATTGTTAGTGGCCGACCCGTAGGTTCGAGCAAAGCGGCGCGCATAATGGTCCCAAATCTGTTGACTATGTGGCCGACGAGCCTACCGGCGCGAAATTGTGGGAGGCTCGTACCGAGGCGTGAGGAAGGAATTGAGATGAGTCAGTTAGAGCGTGCAGCGCGATGGATAGACGGTACAGAAGATGTCGCTATGGGCGGGCTTGTGAACACCTCGTCGGGCGGTGCTGAAGAACTCGTCGATGGCGTGATGCTCGCCGAGGCGTTCAGCAATGTGGTCGCATTCGACACCGAAGAAGGCCTTGTGCTCTTCGATGTGTCGCATCAACTTTTCGCGCCAAGCGTTATCGAGTCTGTTCGCGAGTGGTCGAACAAGCCGATCAATACGGCGATCTACACGCATGGTCACGCTGACCATGTGACCGGCGCCTTCGCGTTCGATGCGGAAGCCGAAGCGCAGGGCAATCCCAAGATCAACTACATCGCACACGAAGCAGTAGCTCACCGGTTCGACCGTTATCAACAGACGGCTGGCTACAACGGCTTCATAAACATGAGGCAGTTCCGACTTCCTGCGCCAGCGTGGCCGACCGAGTTCCATTACCCGGAGTCGACTTATCGTTCGACTTCGGCCCTGGATGTTGGAGGTGTTGCTTTCGATCTGCGCCATGCCCGTGGCGAGACAGACGACCACACGTGGGCATGGGTACCGCAACACAAGGCGATATGCGTAGGCGACCTTTTCATCTGGCAGTTCCCGAATGCTGGCAATCCGCAGAAGGTTCAGCGGTACGCATGGGACTGGGCAGTGGCGTTGCGCGACATGGCTGCGATGAGCCCAGAGCTTCTACTTCCTGCGCATGGCCCTGCAGTCGCCGGAACCGAGCGCATCCGCACTGTGTTGCTTGACACCGCACGCGCCCTTGAGTCCCTGCACGATCAGACACTTGCCCTCATGAACTCAGGGGCGCGCCTCGACGATGTAATCCACTCAGTGCGCTTGCCAGCGGACCTCGCCAACAAGCCTTACCTGAAACCGACTTACGACGAGCCAGAGTTTGTCGTTCGTAACTTGTGGAGGCTGTACGGCGGTTGGTACGACGGCAACCCGGCACACCTGAAGCCAGCGCCAGATGTCGAAATAGCGCGCGAGATGGCTGCACTAGCTGGTGGGGCCGATGCGCTCGCGAACCGTGCTGAACAGCTCGCAGCCGACGGTGACCTACGGCTTGCTTGTCACTTCGCAGAGATGGCGACGCAGGCCGAACCGGAAAACCGCCGTGCCCACGAAGTGCGAGCGGCCGTTTACGACGAGCGCCGCGCTGCTGAGAGCAGCTTCATGGCGAGCGGTATATTCCGCTCAGCGATGCTTGACTCCCAAGAGGTCGCCCGCACAATCGACTAACGGAGAACCCCACGAATGGAACGCGTACGAATCGGTGTAATCGGCACTGGCAATATCGCTCCGCTTAACGTCGCTGGGTATCTAGAGCATCCTCTATGCGATGTCGTAGCGGTGTGTGATACGCGCAAAGAAAAGGCGCAGGCCGCAGCCGACGAGTGGGGCGCTACCAAGGTCTACACGAATATCGAAGATCTGCTTGCAGACGACGAAATCGACGCAGTAGAGATCTGCACGCCGACCATGTTGCACTCAGAGCATGTGCTTGCTGCACTCACTGCTGGCAAGCATGTGAGTTGCCAGAAGCCACTGGCTAACACCGTGGCCGATGGTCGCGCAATGGTCGCGGCCGCTAAGGCTGCAGGACTTGTCTTGAGGGTCGCTGAGTGCAACGTCTTTTCGCCTTTGTTGGTGAAAGCAAAAGAGTTAGTTCAGAGCGGAGTGATAGGTGCTCCAACGATGTTTCGGATAAAGACAGTTGTAGGCAAGACAGACACCGAGTTTCAGGAGAACCTCGACCCGAGCGGGTATGTCTGGCGTTTCAATCACAATTCTCCTGGCGGGCATCTGTTCGACGACATGGTGCACAAATACACAACAGCCTTGTGGATGTTCGACCAGGACATCAAAAGCGTGCAGGCCATCGTGCGCAAAGCACCGGCATTTTTCGAGGCACCGACCGCAGCGATATGGGAGTACGAACGAGACTCGCTACTCGGAATGATGGAAGTCACTTACGCGCCGAACATGTATATGCGCAGCAGTTTTTATGGAGCAGACGAGTTCTTCGAGATTCAAGGAACTGACGGGTTTATTTGGGTGACTCGCGGTACAGGCGAGATGCTCGACCTTGCTCCCGTAATCGTCTACCACTCTGATGGAACACAAACCCACTACTCAAACCTCGACCCGAATTGGCTCAAGGGTTTTTCCGCTGGTTCGAAGCACTTTGTAGATGCACTGTTAGAGGGCCGCGATAGTGCCGACATGACAGGCGAACTCGCAATCAAGACATTGCAACTTTGCTTCGCCGTTTACCAGGCGAGCAACGAACGTCGGCCGATCGATCCGCGAGACATTGAAGGTTCGGTATCGCCTCCGTGGTGGCCGCCGGACTTGTCGAATTATTACGAGGACATGAAACGCTACGGTCAGTAGCCGTTGACGCCATGGGATCAGACCGAGTCGCCTTTAATCATGTTGGGCAGGTCGTTACAGACCTTGCTCGTTCCCGTTCGTTCTACACGGAATTACTTGGGTTTGAGTTTTGGCGCGAGATCAATCCACCAGATGGCACGTCTGCGCAACTACTAGGACTCGCGCCACCACTTGGTATGACGGCTTGCTACCTACGTCTCGGGGGCCTAGTGCTCGAACTCTTGCACTTTGCTGCACCAGAACAGAGCGTCGCTCCGGCGCGCAGGCAAATGAACGAACCGGGCCTCACCCACATCTCGGTGTCCTGCGACATAGAAGGCGTCTGTGGTCGTGTTGGCGATTTCGGCGGCGAGGTAGTTACGTCAACCAATATCGGTAATGCGGTCTTTGTTCGTGACCCTGACGGTCAACTAGTCGAACTGTTGCCACTTGCCTACGCCGAACACGTCACAACTCTCAAATGACAATCGTTCATGTGCCAGCATCAACAGCGAACCTTGGTGCCGGATTCGATGTGCTCGGTCTTGCATTTGGCCGAGGTCTCGAGCTCGAACTCGACGCAGATGAAAAGACCGTTGGTCTCGTTTCTGATACGCACATCGCAAAACGTGCATTCGTGGCATGTGGTGGCCACGGCGATATCGCTGTACGCACAAACTTTCCGCCCGGTCGTGGGATGGGATATAGCGGAGCAGCGCGCGTCGCTGGTGCGGTAGCAGCTGCTGTGCAACGAGGCGACGACTGGCAAACGATGCGGGACGAGTTATTGAACCAGGCCGCGCGACTTGACGGCCACGCAGATAACACTGCTGCGTCTCTATATGGGGGCCTAGTTGTCGTGGCTAGCGAGGAGTGTGTCCGAGTCCCGTCCGGGTTAGCCCCCGAGGTCGTCTTGTGGATTCCTGCTCGCGAAACGTCAACGAAAGAATCGCGCAGCGCATTACCCGAGTCGGTTTCGCTAGAGGATGCAGTGTTCAACTCGAGTCGGTCTTCCTTATTCGCGGCGGCTTGGGCAGCAGGGGACATCGACGCCCTACGAGTCGCTACGCAAGATCGCTGGCATCAGGAACGACGTTTGCAGGCGGTCCCAGAGTCGGCGATAGCGCTACGCGCGATGCAAGACGCGGGGGCGTGTGGGGCATGGCTGTCTGGGTCAGGTCCGACGATTGCTGGGTTAGCTTTCGACGCCTCGACCCGAGGCGCTATCGAACAAGCACTTGCCCAACTTAACTTTGATGCGCGCGTCGAGGTGGTCGCCGTAGACGAAGAAGGAACAACGGTTGGATGAAACTTGAGAGTAAGCACGTCGTGATTACCGGCGGCGCCGACGGAATCGGTGCAGCACTCGCACGCCGATTCGCTGCTGAGGGCGCAAGGGCCGTCGTTGTCGCCGATATTGCAGAGCCAGCAAGTTCGGTGTGCGACCCAATTCGTTTTCGCCAATGTGATGTCACAGATAGAGAACAGATTCGCAGTCTCATCGAAACAGCCGAGGACCTAAACGGTCCGATCGATCTGTTTTGCTCAAACGCCGGGATCATCGGTGGGATCGGCCTTCACTCTTCTGACGATGAATGGCGGCGAACCATCGATGTAAACGTGATGGCCCATGTCTGGGCTGCACAGATTCTGATACCGAAAATGATCGAGCGCGGCGGCGGCTACCTACTCAATACGGCAAGCGCAGCGGGTTTGCTCACCCAACTCGGTTCTGCGACGTACTCGGTAACCAAACACGGTGCCGTTGGGTTCGCGGAATGGATCGCGATCACATATGGAGACCAGGGCATCAAGGTGTCCTTATTGTGCCCGCAGGCTGTACGAACCAACATGACCGCTGGCACAGACCAGGGTGGTGTCGCTGGCGTAGATGGCATGATGGAACCCGATGCCGTCGCCGACGTTGTCGTGGCCGGGCTCGACGCAGAACAGTTCCTCATCTTGCCGCACTCTGAAGTCGCTGAGTATTTCCGTCGCAAGGCCGATGATTATGAACGCTGGTTGCGTGGCATGCGCAGGCTTCAGGAACGCTTCCCGACGGGCTGGTGAGAGGTTGATGCCTACCCTTGTTGAGTCGGCTCTTGCTGCAGCTGGTTCCAGCACGGCTGACGCGCTCGCCGAGTTGTGTGCACTCGCACGTATCCCGAGCATCTCAGCATCGGCCGAGCATGTCAGGGAAGTTCACGCGTCGGCAGATGCGACTGCAGCGCTATTAAGAAGTCACGGGCTCGAAAATGTTCGGCAGCTAAGGGTCAACGACTCACATCCGTATGTGCTCGGAGAATGGTTGCACGCTGGCCCCGACGCTCCAACCGTCTTGCTTTATGCGCACCACGACGTTCAACCTCCGGGCCGCTTAGACCGCTGGACTACCGACCCGTTCGTGCCAACTGAGCGAGACGGTCGTCTATACGGTCGTGGCACCGCAGACGATAAGGCGGGCGCAGTAGCGCACGCCGAAGCTGTCGGCGCTTGGCTGTCAGCAAACGGATCCATTCCGTGCAATGTGCGCATCTTGGTTGAGGGCGAAGAGGAAATCGGCTCACCGAACCTCGAAGCTTTCCTAAATGCGCATGCAGACGAGCTCAGAGCAGATGTGTTCGTGTTAGCCGACGCTGGTCAGTGGGATGTCGGCGTCCCTGGCATCACGTATTCGCTTCGTGGGCTAGTTGGCTGTGATGTGAAGCTTCGGGCACTCAAAGGTCCGTTGCATAGCGGAATCAGCGGCGGGGCTGTGCCAGACCCGGTGCAGGGCATGGCCCGTTTGCTGTCGGCAATGACAGACGAAAACGGCGTGGTCACGATCGAAGGCTTCGCCGACGACCTGATCGCCCCAAGCGCTGTCGAACGAGAGCGCATCGTGGCTCTAGGTGGCGAGAGAGGCTTCGCCGCTGCATATGGACTACTCCCAGGGGTGTCGGTAATCGGTGATCCGAACGCACCTCTATATGAACGTCTCTGGCGCCAGAGCGCGCTAACCGTCATTGGTTTTGACGCCCACCCGATCAAGGGCAGTTCTAATCAGATAGTTGCAGCATGTACTGCCAGATTGTCGTTTCGGCTTGCCCCAGGACAAGACCCTGCCCGGGTGTTTGAGGCGGTCAAGAGCCATATCGAAAAGCACACGCCGTGGGGGCTCAACGCCGAGGTGACAAGCCACGAGGGTTCACCAGCGTGGACGACTGAGCCGACGGGCTGGGCTTTTGAGGCATGTGAAGAGGCGCTCGAAGCGGGCTTCGGGGTCGCGCCAGTGGCTATGGGTATCGGTGGATCGATTCCGTTTGTCGGACCGTTTGCCGCGACCTTCGGCGGTATCCCAGCACTGCTGATCGGACCAGAGGACCCTTACTCGCGTCCGCACGGCGAGGACGAGAGCCTGCACATCGCCGATTTTGCGAGCCTGATTAGGAGCGAGGTCTACTTGTTTCAGAATCTCGCCAACGCCAGACGCTGAACAGGATTTACGGCTAAAAGCCACAAATTGCTCTCATGCATTCGCGGTATTACGGGTTTGGCCGTTAGGTAACGAACGCTGCGTCGAACTCGCATGGCCCTAGGGCGCAGGCGTGGTCGTGATCTTGTGAAAAACCTGGCAGATTCTGCCAGCCGGTTCGCATGGCTCGTGAAATTCTTCCTACGGTTTTGGCCAGGCGGAGCTGTGAATTTGATTGCAGCGCGCCCCCTGAGTCGGCCAACCAAGGGAGCCACTTGACTCGTCAACCCCGAAAACCTAATTCAACGCGCCATCGAGCAAGCACGAACCGTGGACGCCACGTAGGTGCAGCCTGCACCACCATCACCGTTTTGCTCGGCCTACTAGCGATCACGCTGACAGGTGGAGCCACAGCGAAGCGCACCAATGCCGAGCCGGACTCGCTCCGCGGGCGTCGGGCATCATCGCTAGAGATCGCAGATTCCAAGACCGGCTACATCGCTGTTGCACCGACACCGACTGGCGAGGGCGCTTGGCTCCTCGAGAGCAACGGCAGGGTCACTCGCACGGGAGACGCCGTTGGGCGTCGAGGAGCGCGCACCAACGACGTCTTCGAACCAGCTATAGATATCGCCACGAGTTCCGCCGAGGGCTACTGGATCGTGAACTTCTGGGGCAAGGTGACCCCAAGGGGCGATGCACCGAACCTCGGCTCTGAACTCCTGCCTTACGGCAACCGTCACATTGTCTCCATTACCGCAACATCGTCTGGCGCCGGATACTGGCTTTTGAGCAACGACGGTGTTGTGTACCCGTTTGGAGATGCAGCACTTCTAGGCGATGCTCGCCGTGGCGACCGCAAGCGTTTCGTCGACATGGCCGTCACCAAGAGCGGGCTTGGCTACTACCTAGTCACTCTCAACGGGACAATTTTCGCGTACGGCGACGCAGCCGACCTAGGTGAACCAGGTGGATTTGCAGATACGTCGGTCGTCGGTATGGCAGCAGACGCAGACGGCCACGGCTACTGGGTGGCGCTCAGCAACGGCACGGTGTTGTCCTACGGAGCTGGTTCCAACAGGGTCCACTTCGAAGCCTCTGATGCTGTTGAAGCCGTTGATGTGATGAGCCGGCCTGGTGGCGGATTCTGGACATTGCAAGGCCAGAAGATCGTCGATCACCTGCATCCGTTCCTACTTTGCACTCGCAAGATCGAGTCGAGCCCAACCCCGCCGTTCTATGACGATGGTTACGGTGCGATCAACCCCACAGGCACCTACCGCGGCGCCTATCAGTTCTCGCGATCGACATGGAACAGCACAGCTGACCACGCCGGACGTCCCGACCTAGTGGGTGTCGATCCTGCCGAGGCTTCGATGATCGACCAAGACCTGATGGCGTTGGATCTCTACGCATGGCAAGGCGCAACCCCATGGTTAGGACGCTGCGCCGGCCTGTAGGAAATGGCTTTGCCGCTGGGTCGCCTATAGATGCGCGGCCTGGCGGCTCTTGACTTTGCCGCTACGCGTTAGGCCCGATGGGGTCAATGCCGCTTCACCTACAGAACACCGGCTCGCGACCTTGAGGAAAAGTTCAGCAGTAGCGCGAGCGTCGCCGAAGGCGCTATGTGCGCCTTTGAGGTCGATCCCGAAGTTCGCGCAAGCGATGTGCAGCTTCGCTCTGTGTGCCCGCATCGTGTCGATCCCGTTAGTTAGGTCGATCTGGTGCCCAAGCCTTTCATATTCGAGACGAAGCATTCGGGCATCAAACGACAGATTGTGTGCCACTACGCATGCGCCATGTAGACGCTCGGCGATGTCGCCCGCGATCTCTTTGAACGTTGGCGCACCTTGGACCATCGCGGTTGAAATTCCGTGAATATGGGTTGCATCAACTTTGTTCCCCGGCAGGATGAGCGTGTCATATACATCGACTATCGTGCCGGCCATCGAGAGCGTGACGATTGCGATCTCTAAGACCCGGTCACGGTTGAAGACGCCAGTTGTTTCTACGTCCACCACCACGAAGCGGTTGGCGTTGCCAACACAGCGTTGCAAAGTTGAATCCACTTGGCTCCTGATATGACGCGTGCTGCGGCGAACGTTGCTGAGACTACCTAGCGCGATCTTGTCCCCATAGAGTGGCCGTTTCTCTAGCTAGGCGGTCACATTGCACATTCTGATGTCTATACCGAGTCCGGCCGATGGCACTCTCGAACTTGGTCCGCTCAATCTTCATGCCTATGGGCTCATGCTCGCGATCGGCGTGATCGTCGCTGCGATAGTGGCAGAAAAACGCGCCACGCGGCTCGGTCTCCCCGAGGGCAGCATCAATGAGGTGGCGACGGTCGTCGTTATCAGCGGCGTGATCGGCGCTCGCGTCTACCACCTGTTCACGGGCTACTCATGGGACGAGGGTGGCATCGCGGGGGCACTACAGATATGGAAGCCGGGTCTTTCTATTTGGGGCGCTGTAGCTGGGGGTGCGATCGGCGCTGTCATCATGGCAAAACGCAAGCGTCTCGACACGCTTCTGTTATTTGACGCCTTGGCTCCTGCCGTTGCGCTCGCGCAAGGCATTGGCCGCTGGGGGAACTGGTTTAATCAAGAACTTTTCGGGCGGCCGACAACGCTTCCATGGGGCCTCGAAATTGACCCTGCGCACAGGCCGTTCCGCTATTTCGACAGCACAACCTTTCACCCGACGTTCCTATACGAATCGCTGTTTTGCATCGCACTGTTTTTCTTCTTGTCATGGGCCGAGAAACGATTCAACTTCAGGCGTGGCCAGACACTCTCGCTGTATGTAGCGCTCTACTGCACTGAGCGCCTCGCAATGGAGTTCCTGCGAGTAGATAAGGCAAGCCAACTTTTCGGTCTGCGCTTCAACGGGATACTTGCTCTCGTGCTCGGCATCGCGGGCTACATCGCATTTTTCAGGATCGGGCGTAAACAAGTCGGCGAAGTAACCGAAGCCGATGCACCAGACCTCGATGTTGAGACCGAGCAGTGACAACAACATCTACAGAAACCAGGGTTGCTGCGCGGGTCGTACATGCCACAAAGATTTTTGGAAAGGGCGATACAGAGGTAACGGCGCTTAACGACATCGACGTCGCGTTCGAGGCTGGCCGCTTCACAGCCATAATGGGGCCGAGTGGGTCTGGCAAGAGCACACTGCTGCATTGCATAGCAGGACTCGATCGTCTCACTTCTGGATCAGCTGTAATCGGCGATACGGACATTTCCGCATTGTCCGAACGCGAACTTACAAACGTCCGCCGCGATCAACTCGGGTTCGTGTTCCAGGGCTACAACCTTGTGCCGACCCTGACCGCAATAGAGAACATCACGCTCCCGCTCTCGCTCGCCCACAAGCACATCGATGCCGACTGGCTCGACATTGTTGTATCGGCTGTCGGCCTCGGCGATCGTTTGCGCCATCGGCCGACTGAACTCTCCGGCGGTCAACAACAACGTGTGGCCGTAGCGCGTGCGCTTGTCGCAAGACCACAAGTGATTTTTGCGGACGAACCAACTGGAAACCTTGACTCACGTGCATCAGCTGAGATTCTCGGATTTCTCCGTCGCGCTGTCGATGATTTCGGGCAGACGATCGTGATGGTCACGCACGATCCGATTTCGGCGACATACGCAGACAGGGTGGTATTCCTCGCAGATGGCCGTGTCGTCGATTCGATAGATAACCCGACCGTCGAGGCAATCTCGGCGCGCGTCCTTCGCCTAGAGAACTAACGGCGTCTAGAAATGTGGAAGGTCGCTCTTAGGGGCCTACTCGCACACAAGGCACGAGTTGTCCTTACCGTGCTCGCAGTCTTGATGGGCGTCGCGTTCATTACGGCTGTCTACATCCTCACTGACTCAACGAAAGCCGGTTTCGACAAACTCTTCTCTACGGTTAACGCTGGCATCGACTTCGAGGTTCGGACTAAACCACCAGTCGGCGAGGAGCAGTCACCTGTTGCTGGTGAGTCAGAACCCATTGCAGCGAGCGTGATTGGCGACATCAAGTCTGTGCCGGGAGTTGTAGCGGTCGATGGTCTCGTCTTCCGGTTGGGTATCGCAGTCATCGATGAGCAAAACAAAGAGATTCCGTTCTTCGGTCCGAGTATCGCAACGAACTATCCATCGCGGCTCGATCTAAGCCCATACAGCATTCGTGTTGGCGTGCGGCCTGCATCAGACAAAGAGGTACTGGTAGATACGGCAACTTTTGATTCCGGCAAGCTCGCGCTCGGCGATTCGATCGACGTGATTTTCCCAAATGACTACGGCCGCAGGACATACAAAATTGTTGGCACGCTCGGCTTTGGTGAGGCCGAGGACTTCAGCGGCGCTCAGGTCGTGATGTTTACTGGTGACGAAGCACAACGGGCGTTCGACATTGCAGACAAGTTCGATGCCCTAGCGGTCGCGACCGATCAGTCGATCGCGGTGCAGGAAATGCGTGAGCGGATCAGGAACGTTCTCCCGCCGGGCGTAGAAGTTCGGTCGGGCGAAGAAGTCACAGCAGAACAAAAGTCAAGTCTGAGTGGATTCATCGGAGTGTTCGCAACGATCTTGCTTGCGTTCGGTTTTGTCGGCGTGTTCGTTGCTGCGTTCCTCATTGTCAACACATTCTCGATAATTGTGAGTCAACGTGTCCGCGAACTCGCATTATTGCGCGCACTAGGTGCGTCTTCTCGCCAGGTAATTAGCTCAGTGATGCTCGAAGCGTTAGTGCTCGGCACAGTTGCGTCCTTCGCTGGCTTAGGTGTCGGGTATCTAGCTGGCAAAGGCCTCAAGGACCTCACGGCAAGAATCGGATTCGATCCTGGCGGCACGGGAGCCGTGCTGCTCGGTCGCACAGTCGTTGTCGCGTTCGCGATCGGCATCGGTGTAACCGCTCTCGCAGCGTTGGTGCCAGCATGGAAGGCGTCGCGGACATCTCCGTTAGCCGCCGTTCGCGATGTCGAGTCCGTGACCGGCGTCCTCGGCATTCGTCGCACAGTGGTAGGTATCGCGCTACTCGTCGCAGGAATTTCCGCGTTGTTTTGGGGATCCTCGCTCGGAACATCTGATGGGTTCTTGATCGCTGGTGGTGGGGCACTCGGAATCTTCGTTGGTGCGATCATGCTGACGCCGTGGTTGGCCGCGCCCGCTGGTCGGATACTTGGCGCACCATTCAAAGCCTTTGGTGGGATCACAGGATCGGTTGCGAGAGCCAACTTGCGACGCAACCCGCGTCGCACTGGCATCACCGCTAGCGCGCTCATGATCGGCCTTGCACTCGTAACCGCTGTCGTGGTCCTCACGGCAAGCGTGATCGGGTCTGTCGACAAGATCATCGATGATTCGATCGCTTCGGACTTGTCTGTCTCGCGCGACATTGGTCCGTTCTCGACAGCGGTTCGCGATGTTGTCGCTGAGCTTCCAGAGGTTGGATTGATTAGTGCATATAGAGCGAGCCAAGTGGCGACCGTCGCAGGCAAGGGCGCTTCGATTGAGGCGATTGAGCCCCAAGCCGTCGACACATTGTTGCGCCTCAACGTCGTTGGCTATGACGCGACGAGTTTCACTAACGGCGGATTGCTCGTTTCGGAGAAACGTGCAGAGGAACACTCATGGTCGGTTGGCGACGTGGTCCCTGCCGTTTTGGGAAGTGCCGGGTCGATGCAACTCACGATCAGCGGGATATACAGACAGCAGGGATTCTTTGAGGAATACCTGGTCAGCATCGAGACATTCGAGGCAAGTTTCGAGCAGCAACGCGACTGGTTTGTTTTCGTTGGTTCGGCCGAAGGTGTGTCTCTAAAAGACGCGAAAGCAGCGATAGAAGCGGCTGTCGAAGACGAGTTTCCGTACGTCAGGGTGCAAGACCGTGAAGAATTAAAGAGTCAACAACGACAACAGATGATGTTGTTTCTCGCGTTCTTCGTTGGCTTGCTCCTGATAACTCTTGTCATCTCGCTGCTCGGAATCTTGAACACGCTCGCGTTGTCGATCCTTGAGAGAACTAGAGAAATTGGTTTGCTTCGCGCAGTCGGTGCGCATCGCCGTCAGATTCGGCAGATGGTTCGGTGGGAAGCCGTGATGATCGCAACGCTCGGCGGGATTCTCGGCGTTGTTATTGGGCTCGCATTAGGTGTGGCATTGACAAGGGCTCTGGTCGAATTTCAGATCACTGAACTTGTAATCCCATGGTTAGGGCTCTGTCTGGTGCTGTTGGTCGCTGTCAGCGCCGGACTCTTCGCCGCGATTTATCCGGCATGGCGCGCGAGCCGACTCGACGTTTTGAAGGCCGTCGCGACTGAGTAAGTACGCCTAGCGGTTGAAGAGTTTTTGAATCGCGTCGTCTTTGTCTATGACGACAGCTTCGAGATCGCGTTGGAATTGTTCCATGCGGGCGCGCAGTTCTGGCCGACTAGTGCTGAGTATCCGCACAGCAAGCAGCCCAGCATTGCGAGCGTTGCCGACAGCAACAGTTGCGACAGGAACGCCTGACGGCATCTGTGCAATAGACAACAATGAGTCGAGGCCATCGAGATGCGTGAGCGGTACAGGGACACCAATCACTGGCAATGCTGTCATCGAAGCAGTCATGCCAGGCAAGTGCGCTGCCCCGCCAGCACCAGCGATAATCACCTCGATGCCCCTCCCGGCAGCGGTCATGGCGTAGTCGAACATCGCTTGGGGAGTGCGGTGAGCCGAAACAATCCGAATCTCGGCGGCGATACCGAACTCGGCTAGAGCGTCTATAGCTGCATGCATTGTGGGCAGGTCAGAGTCGCTACCCATTATCACGCCGACTAGTGGACTCGTCACCGAATCGACGCTAGCCGGATTGATCGGCTCGCAAATGACCGCCCTAGCGTCACGCCTATGCAGACTCGCCTGACCGACCTACTCCAAATTGAACACCCTGTCATGCTCGCTGGCATGGGAGGCGTGTCATATTCGGCTCTTGTTGCAGCAGTGAGTGAGGCCGGCGGTATCGGCACTCTTGGTGCTGCGCCTATGAGCCAAGAACAGATGGTCGAGGAGATGGCGGCTGTTCGTGCTGCTACAGACAAGCCGTTCGGAGTTGACTTGCTTGCTGCCCTGCCGGCTTCGTTGACTCGCAGTGTAGAACTAATTATTGCGAGCGGAGCGAGCCTGTTTGTTGCTGGCCTTGGAGTGCCACGCGACATCATCGGCCAACTGCACGATGCTGGCGTCATCGTTGCGAGCATGTGCGGCAAAGTCCGCCACGCCGTCGCCGCTGTCGAATCCGGTTGCGATTTTGTAATTGCTCAGGGCACAGAAGCAGGCGGTCACACAGGCCTTATCGCGACCATGCCACTAGTGCCACAGATTGTCGATGCCGTTGGGGACCGCATCCCTGTAGTTGCTGCCGGCGGCATCATCGATGGCCGCGGGCTTGCAGCGGCACTCGCGCTCGGAGCCGACGGCGTCTGGATCGGCACGCGGTTTATTGCTAGTCCCGAAGCAAGAACAGTCGCCGGTTACAAGGAAAGACTGTTAGCAACAGGAGAAGACGGGACCGTCATCACGAAGGGATACTCGGGTAAACCGATGCGCGCTATACGCAGCAAGTGGACTCAGCACGTTGAGGACAACCCCGACGCCCTCAAGCCATTCCCTGAGATGATGATGGAAGCCATGCAACAAGGTGTACTGCACCTCGGTGGCGACGAATCAACTCCGGTAGACCCTGAGCGCGAGTGCTACCCGGCCGGCCAAGGTGTAGGCGCGATCAACACGCTCATCCCTGCTGGCGACATTGTCAGGTCGATTGTTGCAGAGGCCGAACGTACGCTCGACCGAATCCACTCGCTGCGCTAGCGGTTTCTAGGCGTCGCGGCGGGCTTCGGCTGCTTCGGCTTCGAGGTCAGATTCGTACATCATCTTTACGAGCGTCTCGAAGTTCACCTTCGGAACCCAACCAAGTTTCTTTTTGGCCTTGGTTGCATCGCCGATGAGCAGATCTACCTCAGACGGCCGGTCGAAACGCGTGTCGTGCGTGACGTATGGCTCCCAAGAGTCATATCCGGCAAGGCTGAACGCGACATCTAAAAACTCGCGGATGCTGTGAGTCTCACCCGTTGCGATCACGTAATCGTCTGGAACCTCTTGTTGCATCATTAGCCACATCGCCTCGACGTAGTCACCGGCGTATCCCCAGTCGCGGCGAGACTCAAGGTTGCCAAGACTGATCCGGTCTTGGAGACCAAGCTTTATGCGCGCAACCGAGGACGTGATTTTGCGTGTGACGAACTCGTGACCGCGTCGCGGACTTTCGTGGTTGAAGAGAATTCCGCTGCTGCCGTGGATGCCGTAGGCCTCGCGGTAGTTGACAGTTAGGTCGTGGCCGAAAACCTTCGCAACGCCGTAGGGCGAACGAGGGTGAAATGGTGTCGTCTCAGTTTGCGGAACTTCGCGGACCTTGCCGAACATCTCCGACGATGACGCCTGATAAAAACGAATCGGATTGTTCTCCATGCCACCGACTACCCGGATTGCTTCAAGCATCCGGAGCACTCCAAGGCCGGTCGTGTCGGCTGTGAGCTCGGGTTGACGGAACGACAGTTGGACGAAGGAAATCGCAGCAAGGTTGTAGACCTCATCTGGTTGCACTTGTTCGAGCACAGCGATGAGAGACCCGAGGTCTCTGAGGTCGCCGTCGACGAGTTCGAGGCGCGGGTTCTCGTCGGTAACGAGCTTGGCTTTCGGGTTGTTTTGGCCTCGGATCATCCCGAAGACTTGGTAACCCTTGTTCGTAAGAAATTCCGAGAGATACCGACCGTCTTGGCCAGTAATCCCGGTGATGAGCGCGCGTTTCATGCGTCCTCCACTGTGGTTGCGGTGAGTCTAGGAAGGCCAGATGCCCACGCTTAGTTTCTGCTCAGGCGCGACGGTTCCATTCGGGGTCGAGTTGGACCAGGAACTCGGCGCATCGGGCTTCCTCGTCGCGTTCGCCGATGGCAGCGGCACTTGCCCGTAGACCCTCCAGCGCGGCTAAGAAACCACGGTTCGTTTCGTTACGCCAACGCACGTAGCCAGAGCCACGCCACCCGGCCTGGCGTAAGCGGTCGAGTCCGCGGTGGTATCCGACACGGAAGTATGCGTAAGCCTCGGTGTCATCTCTCGCGAGCAAACCGAGTTGTGCCCACGCATCAAGAAATCGCGGCCACCGAGCGACAACATCTGACACTGCATCACGGCGCAACTCCGGCGCGAGTGCAAGCGCATTTGCGAGGGCGTCGAGAGCGTCGGAACTTTCGGGGGGCAATACGGTCTCTGGCAAGCCACCGGGGATGAGGTTCACGTTGGTCATACGTCAGAATCTACTGATGAGGTGGTCGGTAACATCAGTTCGGTGACCAACGAAGCTGCCGCAGCAGACGCCCCTAGCCCGCACCAAGCCCCGACACGCTTGCTGCTAGTTCGCCATGCCGTAACAGCGCACACTGGGCCGATCTTGTCTGGTCGCATGCCTGGTATCGATCTGTCGGACAAGGGCCGCGACCAGGCCGAAGCCACAGCAACACGCATGTCGAAACTTTCGATCTCAGCTATATATGCCAGCCCAATTACGCGAACACAACAAACTGCTTCGATTATCGCAGCGCACCACAATCTCGAGGTGCAATCACTCGACGGTGTAATCGAAGCCGACTACGGCGACTGGACAGGCGGCGAGATTAAAGACCTCGCGAAAACTCCAGAGTGGAAAGTCGTGCAAGCCGCGCCATCTAGGGCACGTTTTCCGGGCGGCGAGTCAATCCAAGAAATGCAGGCTCGCGTTGTCGTAGCACTCGACACTGTCGTTGCGGGCCACGCCCACGAGACTGTCGTAGTGGTGAGCCATGCCGACCCGATCAAGTCTGCGATCGCGCACTACACAGGCGTTCACCTCGATCTTTTCCAACGCATCCACGTATCGCCAGCGTCGCTCACAGCAATCGAGTTCCACTCCTTCGGGACGATGCTCCTGAAAAGCAACGACACAGGGTCTCTAGAAGAGCTAATGACATGACCGAACTTATAGAGTTCGACGGTGTCGAAGCCTTGGCCGCTGGTGCTTTCGGTGTCCCAGGCCAACGCACGTTCGTCGTGCAGGCGACTCACGATGGTGTAGTGCTATCGGTGCTGGTCGAAAAAGATCAGGTCAGGATATTGAGCGAAGAAACGCTTCGGTTCTTAGACCAACTCGATCTCGATCAGCCCGAGGCCTTTGGCTCTAGCTGGACTAACACAAGTTCGGTTTCAGAAGCCGTGCCATTGTTTCGTGCGCGAATGATGGGCATTGGTTTCGACCCGGCTCGTTCATCGATGGTGCTCGAACTGCGCGAGTGGGCAGACGACGAACCTCCAGAAGGCGTGTCTGGCGAAGCGCGCGTAGCACGAATTTTCGCGAGCCGGTCACAGGTACGGGCCATGGCAGAAAACGCCGCATTGTCAGTTCGTGCAGGTCGTCCGCTCTGCCGACTCTGTGAATTTCCGATGGACCAAGAGGGCCATTGGTGCCCACGGTCTAACTGAACCTCGCAAACTGTCATGGCAAAACTTTCTGAACAGGCTGGCCTTCCGAATCTTGCTTCGGTCAATAGCGAAGTTGCGCGCAGGATTCTGCGCACAGGTGAGGTTGAGCTGCTCGGGAGGATGCCGTGGTCATCTAACGCGACATTCATTGTTGTAGTGCGTGGCGCAGCCGGTGAGCTGCTTGCGATCTATAAGCCACGTATAGGTGAGCGGCCACTATGGGATTTCGAAGAAGGATCGCTTTGCAAACGCGAGGTAGCCGCGGCGCAAGTCGCCGAACTTCTTGGTTGGCCACTCGTTCCCGACACGGTGCTGCGCGACGACCTTCCGCATGGGGTCGGATCTCTGCAGGTGTTCTTAGATCACGATCCAGACGAGCATTACTTCAATCTCTTGTCGGACCATACGGATGTCTTTCGGCGCTTCGGTGTGTTCGATGTAGTGGTCAACAACACAGACCGCAAGAGCGGACACCTGTTGCGAGCCGCGACTGGCTCAATTTTTGGCATCGACCACGGAGTTTGTTTCCACGAACATTGGAAACTTCGGACAGTTATCTGGGAGTTCGGAGGTGAGCAACTTCCAGTTGCGCTACTTAGCGATCTCGAATGCTTGTCTGGTCGGCTGCGGAACGATGATCACGGCCTCGGCGATCTGATCTCGCCCGCGGAAATGGCTGCGATGATTGTGCGCGTCGATGACCTACTCGCGAATAAACATTTTCCGATAGGGCAGAACGACCACAGGCACTACCCATGGCCCCTCGTCTGAGGTCTAAGCGAGAGAGAGCGCGCCGTCCGCGTAACGCTGTTTGCACAATGAACGTTGCAGTTTTCCAGAACTAGTTTTTGGCAAGGTTCCTGGTGTTACCAATACGATGTCGGCTGCTGGCAGACCAACATTGTCGTAGATCGCCGACTTGATCTCGTTGCGGATGTTGTCGTGATTGGTCTCTTTAGTTTCGGCAACGATGACTACCGATTCGCGCCCGCGACTGTTGGTAGTGCCGAAGGCAATGACGTTGCCAGACCGCACGCCCACGAGATGGGACACGGCACGTTCGACATCTTGTGGGTATACGTTGCGACCGCCGAGAATGATCACATCTTTCAGACGCCCGCAAACCACTAGCTCGCCGTCGGCCAAGTAGCAGCGGTCGCCGGTTCTCAGCCAGCCTTCGCTGAAGGCTTCGGCCGTGGCCTCTGTATCGCAGTAGTAGCCAGTCGTAATGGAGTCTCCACGAATTTCGAGTTCACCAACCACGCGCTCAGGAAGTTCTGATCGCGAAGTCTCGTCGACGATGCGGATTTCCATGTTGTGAAGCTGCCGGCCGAGGCGAGCGAGCCTGCGAGAGCCGTCGCGTCCGGGAGCACATGGGATTGCAACCCCGCTGTGCTCAAGTGCGTGGGCATCGACGATGTCGGTAACCATTCCCTTGCCTGGGTCAGGGAACGTCACACCGAGAGTTGCCTCCGCCATTCCGAATGCTGGAAATGCAGCAGACGGGTCAAGGAAGTGCTTGAGACCTGCGGCTAAGAACCGCTCGACAGCGTCGGGGTCTACTGGCTCGGCGCCATTGAGAGCTATGCGCCACGGTGCGAGGTTCAAGTTCGAAGATTTTGCGAGCGCTCGGGCAGCTAGAACATACGAGAAGTTCGGACCCGCCGTGACCGTGCCCCCGAACTCGCTCATCGCGTCCATCCACCTACGAGGCGATGACAGAAAATCTTGCGGCGATGAGAGCACGAGATCGGTACCAGTGGACATGGGCGCCGATAGCAAACCAATCAAACCCATGTCGTGATAGAGCGGTAACCAACTGACACAGACATCGAAGTCTGGCTCGATCTCGGCACCTCGCGCGATCGCATCGAGGTTGGCTGTGACAGCGCGATGCGGAAGCATCACGCCTTTCGGACTGCTTGTCGATCCGCTCGTGTATTGAAGTATCGCGAGAGCATCGGGATCATCGGCTGGCCGCACATATCGATCTGCGGTGAGCATCGCGCTGTTCTTCGAAAGGTCGTCTAGTCGAGCGATTGGCGGATCGCCCTCTACGACTTCGATGAAGTCGACTAATTGCGGATCGATCACGACGAACATCGCATGTGATGCACGAATACGCGAGCGAGTCTGATTGACAAACTCCTCGAGCGAAGCGAGGCGCAACGGCAACGGCAACATGACGGTCGCTGCACCACATAGCCACGTTGCCTCGATCGCAGTGACGAGTTCGCGAGTCGTTGGTCCGAGAATCGCGACATGCGCGCCGGGGCCGACACCGCGGGCTTGCAGAGCAGCTGCCATTGCCCGTGCTTCGGAATGCAGCTGCACCCAAGCGACAGTTTGCGAATCAGAACTTGTGTCGGCACCTACCGCCGAGCCTAGGAAAGTGATCGTGCCGCTGGTCTCAGCAGCACCTTCGATACGCGCGACAAGAGAAGGGCTTGATGAGGCTTGGGGGTCCATTGGCACTGCGACCAAAGTAACGCCAAAGGGTTACACGTTCTGTTGTGATATATCGCGCCTCAGCCGAATACGGCTCCGGCTACATCGCGAAAGAATCGTGATCGCGGGAATACCTCGTTCGCTCCAGCATCTCTGGCTGCTTGCATGGCATCTTCGTCGACATGAGGCCCGTATGCAACGATTCGCGCACCAGGGAGGCCAGCACGCACAACTTCGACATTGTTTGGTCCCCGAGAAAGATCGATCACGACAACATCGGCATCTGCGATAGATGCCGGGAAACTAGTGAATTTCGCGTCAGGGATCACAGCCATGATGCGAGATCGGTCCATCAGATCGACGATCAGGCCAACGACTCGCACCGTGCGACTATTTTCCGAGCCGGCGTGGCGCTTCCACAGCAAACTCCGGCCAACGCTTGCGGGACTTAGCCGCAAGCTTGTGCATGAGGGCGATGGCGCCAGGGTCATCGTCGCCAGGGCGAGTCTCGATCCAGCCATCTTCGACCAGTCGTGCCATCAGGTCACGTCCAGCATCCGTGCGGACGATAGTGAGTGTCCAGTCGTTGAATGCGCCGATGCCGCCTGTTGAGATATCGGCGTGCTCAGCTGCGAAGTCTGGGCACATCTTGCAACCCTCGCGTGTCCAGGCGTGACACTCTTTGAGCGGGACCTCGTGGTAATCGCCGTTCTTCATCCATATCTGGAACACGCCCTTGATGTTCATCTTCTTCATTTCGCTTTTCTTCAGCCCATACTTGGCCTCGAAAAGCTCCTCGAAGATCGCATCATCGAAGGTCTTACTGCAGAGCAGTCCGATGTTGAGCGAGATGCGGCGTGCAACTTTGCCAGCCTTGCGTTGCTTCATGGCTGGCGGCGAACTCGACTGGCATGACATCCCAACAAGAGCGATGCGTTCCTCGGATTTTTCTAGGTCGAGGTAGGCCATCGTGTTGGCGCTATATGTGTAGCGCGACCCAGCGCTCGCGATCACGTCTTCGCGGGTTCTAGCCACACCTGGGATGGCCTTCCATGTGGTCCCGTCGCCTTCGAGGTAGGAAACAAGTGCGGCGTCAATCAGGTCATGCTCGAGTGCATACACGAGCATCGCCGAGACGAGGCCACCGTCCTGGCCGACCTCGTGCAAAATCGGGTCGGTCGCTCTCGCGAGAACTACGTCCTTGTAGATGCCCGAAAGTTCCTCTGGCTTACGGGCACGGCCGAACATGAATTCATCGATCTCGGACTCCCACGATCCGAAACGAGGACAAGCCCGCGTGCAAGTTGTGCATGCTTTGTCGCCGTGGCTGCAATCGGCTGGTCCGCCGTAGCTGTCTTCGTTCTGCCATGGTTTGTAGACACCGTTCTTATCGTCGTAGGAAAGAACTGAGTGTGGGCACACAACAACACAGCCTGCACATCCCGTACACAACCCGGTGGTAACGACCTCGTCGTATAGATGCTTCCAAGATGCAGTCCAGCGTTCCTTCGGTTGTGCTTTGGGTTCTGTAGCCACCATGGCCGCGAGTCTGCCACGATCTAGAGGTCGAAGGCGAAGTGATTTCGTGGCCGTGGTGGCACGACGAGTTGGAACGTCGTCGGGATACGATTTTGTTGTGCCAACGACTTCGCAGATGACGAGGATCGATATCCCAATTGCAGGGATGTCCTGTGCTGCGTGTGCGGCGCGGATAGAGGGGAGTCTCTCTGGCCTTGCTGGTGTTAGTACCGCAGCGGTCAACTTCGCGACGGCCAAAGCCACAGTCGTCTTTGACCCCACTTCGCTAGCTGAGTCTGACCTCGAATCTGTGATCACCGCGCTTGGGTACTCCGTGCCGCAACCCGAGCAGGCCGATCCAGCAGACCTAGAGATGCTTGATCTGAGGCGGCGCCTAGCGGTAGCTACTGGGTTCGCCTTTCCGCTACTCGTGGTATCGATGTTCCCGTTCGCTCAGTTCGCTAACTACGAATGGGTCGCTTTTGCTACTGCGACCCCGATCACCGCGTGGTCGGGGTGGCCGTTCCACCGCGCTGCCTTCCTCAACCTGCGCCACCGCGCGGTCACAATGGACACGCTCGTGTCTGTCGGAACCTTGGCTACATATATTTGGTCAGCGATCGTGTTGCTGTTCCTCAGTCCTTCCGGCCATCAGACAATGGCCGAAAGTGACATGCCAGAGATTTACTTCGAGACCGGTGGCGTAATCGTCGCACTCGTGTTGCTCGGGCGTTACTTCGAACGGCGGGCACGAAGGCGAGCTGGAGACGCGCTTAGAGCACTACTTGCTTTGGGTGCAAAAACAGCGACTCTAGAAAATGGTGACGTGATTCCAAACGCCTCGTTGCGTATTGGAGACCGTTTCATAGTTAAGCCGGGTGAGAGAATCGCGACAGACGGGCGCGTCGTAACCGGGTTTGCAGCTGTCGACGCTTCGATGCTCACAGGCGAGCCTGTACCAGTCGACGTCGGTGTTGGCGATGAGGTCATCGGAGCAACTATCAACACGAACGGGTTACTTACCGTCGAAGCCATGCGTGTTGGTAGCGATACTGCGCTAGCGCAGATCGCGAGGCTTGTCGATGAGGCACAAGGATCGAAGGCGCAGGTCCAACGATTGGCAGATCGCGTGTCGAGTGTCTTTGTCCCGATCGTCATTCTGATTGCGGTTACGACCATATTGTTGTGGCTGGTTACGGGTCACCCCGCACTCGATGCGTTTACTGCTGGCGTAGCGGTGCTGATCATTGCGTGTCCTTGCGCACTCGGTCTAGCGACCCCAACAGCGCTCATGGTCGGTACTGGACGTGGCGCTCAACTCGGAATCATCATCAAGGGTGGCGAAGTTCTAGAAGCAACTCGAGCGATCGACACGGTCGTGCTCGATAAGACAGGCACGATCACGACGGGTCAAATGCGCGTCGCCAAAGTGGAAGTTACCGGCGACACCACCGAAGCGGATGTATTGCGGTTCGCTGCGAGCGCAGAGTCAGGGTCGGAACATCCAATAGCGAAGGCGGTAGTCACGGCGGCAACAGACGCGGGCATAGCTATCAGTCAGCCAACTGAATTCACAGCAGAGCCGGGCGTCGGCGTGACTGCTGTCGTCGATGGCATCGAAATCAAAATGGCACGCGCAGCGAACGTCGATGATCACATCGCTAGGGGCGCGACGGTTGTGTCAGCGTCTTGGGGAGGTAAGGAGCACGGCCAGTTCATAGTCGAAGATGCACTCAAAGACACGTCGGCTGAAGCTGTCAAAGGACTCCATAATCTCGGTTTGCGGGTCGTAATGGTTACTGGCGACCAAGAACTAAGCGCGAGTCATATCGCTCGACTTGTTGGTATAGACGAGGTAATTGCTGGAGTTCTGCCCGCTGGCAAGTCAGATGTAGTTAGGCGACTGCAAGATGACGGTGCGACGGTTGCTGTGATCGGCGATGGGGTCAACGACGCCCCGGCGTTGGCGACGGCCAACCTCGGGATCGCGATCGGCACGGGTACCGATGCCGCAATCGAGGCAAGCGACCTTACGCTCGTGTCAGGCGACCTGCGTGCCGCAGCAGATGCGATCCGGCTAGCGCGGCGCACGCTTGCCACCATCAAGGGCAATTTGTTCTGGGCGTTCGCTTACAACGTTGCCGCAATCCCGCTCGCAGCATTCGGGTTGCTTGATCCGATGATTGCTGCGGGGGCAATGGGAGCGAGTTCGGTGTTTGTCGTTACAAACTCATTGCGTCTACGTCGTTTTCGTAGCATTCGCGCCTAAGCAGAACTACCCTGCACGATTCGATGACGAAGATCTCCGACATCCTCGCGGCCGGGCCGAGTTACTCGTTTGAGTTTTCGCCGCCGCGTTCCGCTGAGGCCGAGGCACAGTTTTGGGTGACGGTTGACGAACTCGTCCCTCTAGCGCCGTCATTCTTCTCTGTCACTTATGGAGCGGGTGGTTCTACCCGCGAGTTGACCCGTGACCTCGTTACGCGTATAAATGCTGAGAAGGGTGTAACTGCGATGGCGCACCTCACTTGCGCAGCGCATACTCGCAAAGAACTACACGATCTAATCGTGTCGTACCGCGACGGCGGCGTCGTAGAAAACCTCTTGGCGCTAGGTGGCGATCCGCCGGTCGGGTACGACGGCCCACCGGGAGAACTTGAGTTCGCCGATGAGCTCGTCGCGCTAGTCAGAGAAGTCAATGATTTTTCGGTAGGTGTTGCCGCGCATCCTGAACCACATCCCCGGTCGGCGAGCCTCACCGAAGACCGCGCTCACACGGCGGCAAAACTCGAGAATGCTGACTTCGCGATCACGCAGTTCTTTTTTGATGCACATCACTACTTCGATCTTGTAGGGACACTCGCTGAGCTTGGGTGTGACAAGCCAGTGATCCCTGGGATCATGCCGGTTACGACTCTTGGCTCGATCAAGCGCATGACAGAACTCCAGGGGAGCGAGTTCCCTGGTTGGTTTGCGGACAGGCTCTATGCAGTAGAAGACAAGGGTCCCGAAGCCGTCAGAGCAGTTGGCGTGTCCGTAGCGATCGACCTTTGCAAAGAACTGCTCGATTCGGGTGTGCCAGGACTGCACTTTTTTGCGTTCAACCGCGCTACCGCTCTCGCAGCGCTCGAAATCCACCAGAGCCTCGATCTCGGGAAATAAGAAACCCCGGCCGAATATTCGACCGGGGCCCCAATGGCGGAGGGACAGGGATTTGAACCCTGGGTGACTTGCGCCACAATGGTGTTCGAGACCATCCGATTCGGCCGCTCTCGCATCCCTCCGTTTTCGATCCTAAACGATGCGCGTTCGTGGCTCTTGGTCGGCGCAGCTTTCAGCGTTTAGCTGCAAAAAAATCGCTGAGCAGACCAGAGCATTCTTCTGCGCGAATACCTGCGACGACCTTGCTTGCGTGATTCAGCCGAGGGTCGGTAGAGAAGTTGTAGAGAGTGCCAACGGCCCCAGCCTTCGGGTCGTGGGCGCCGAAGACAATGAGCGGAACCCGGGATGCCCAAATGGCTCCGGCACACATCGGGCATGGCTCGAGTGTGACAATCACGGCGCAGTTATCGAGACGCCAGTCGCCGCGGAGAGCGCAAGCGTCGCGCATCGCAAGGATCTCAGCGTGGGCAGTCGGATCACCAGATGTTTCTCGTTCGTTGTGACGTGAGGCGATTATTGAGCCGTCAGACAACGACACGACCAGCGCTCCGACAGGAACTTCGCCTTCGTCGGCAGCGAGTCGCGCTTCGCTGATGGCCTGTCCCATGAGGGAGTCGATGGTGGCTGTGCTGAAGGTTGTCTCGCCGAGCCAGCCGTGGGTCAACGCGACAATCCTGTGAGCGCTGCGTCTATGTGATCTCCGAAGTCGGCTGCGAGTGTTCGTGCAAACGAAGATGTCACGTGCGCACCTTCGCGGTACACAAGGGTCGTGCCGTCGATCGCTGGGCAAAAGCCATCGATGCACATCAGTGGTGTTAGATCAGCGAAATACGCGCCTGCGTTCGAACTCGCAGACCTGAGGTCATCATTTATTGATGGCACATCATGAGTGGTGAGCTGAGAACCGCATGCGAGAGCGTCATTCAGGTGTTCAGCAAGACAACTGAGCGCGTTGTCGGTAGCCAGAGGAGTTTGTGAGACAACAATTACTCGGGTAGAGCTGTTGGCCAGTGCGATTGCGTCCTCGACATTTTGTGCGAATTTTGGACCGATTACTTTGATCTGCTCTAACCAGCGGTTACTCAGGATCAGAACTTCTGGCTTGTCTTTTTGGATTGCTTTCCACATCGCTTGGGCCCAGGGTGCACAAACTGGTTTGCCTGGTACGGACTTTTTGAAAAATGTCGAGGGACAACCACGGGTTAAGACAGTCACGCGCCATCCGCGTTCGCGCCCAACTGCTGCGAGCGCCGCGGACCAATGTCCTGCGTATGAATCGCCGAAGAGTACGACATTGAAGTCGCTCTCGGTGTCGCCGAGCACGCAGTCCGTAACCGTCAGGCAGAGCGTTCTGATAGCCGCATTCGGGTCATTGATGCTGCGTCCGTTGAGGAGGCTCGGTTCGAGGTTGCTCGGAACGTACGGCGTTGGTGTCGGTGCGTCTCCGAGCGAGCGAGTCACTCGCGTGGCGGTCTTGCCGCTGTGGAGATCGCCGATAATGGCTGTTGGTAGGTATGAGGCTGCAACTACAAGCGCGGTCAAGCCTGCGCCAAACGCGAGCGTGAGCCCCTGACGTTCTTGTAGCCATCGCCAGTTGCGAGCAGGCTGTTCGACCCACCGGAATGTGAGGCCAGCAGCGACGATCGTTACCGCTAGGGCCGCGGACAGGGTCAGCGCGGAGGTTTCATCTTTCGTGAAGAGCAGCAAGACAGGCCAGTGCCATAGATACAGCGAGAATGACCATCGTCCTATGAGTTGGATTACGGGATGCCCTAGCAGCTTGTCTAACGGTCGCGCGCCCGCGGTGTTTCCAGTGGCGATCACGAGAGCTGTTGCTAGAACAGGCACGATCGTTGCGATGCCAGGCCATGATGTCTCACGACTTACGAGCGTGAATGTCGCCAGAATCGCTATTAGTCCTGCCGGTGTCGCAGCCAAGGCAATTCGGCGCGGGATTCGTGCCAACAGCACCGGGCTTGTCGCTAATAACGCACCGATACCAAGTTCCCAGGCTCTGTACTGGAGAGAAAAGAATGAAGGAATAGGTCTTGAATCGACGTCCTTTAGACATAACAAAAACGAAAGCACGATCACGCCCGAACAAATAAGGATCGTTAGGTGCCTTCTCAAGCGATCGCCAAATAGGGCGACACCTAGCCCTACACAGACCGTGAGCAGAAGTGGCCAGATCGCATAGAACTGTTCTTCTACTGAAAGCGACCAATACTGTTCGATCAGCGATGGTGCTTCGGCTTCGAGAAGGTAACCATGGTTGCGAACTACGAAAGCGCGATTCACGATGAATAATGATGCAGAACGAACGTCTGGTGCTGTCACTGAAATCGCGTCGAATGGGCGCTGTATGAATGTCGCGAGGAGAGCACTCGCAATTAGTACGAACGAGGCCGCTGGAAGTATTCGACGGACACGGCGAGCGTAAAAACCGATAAGTCGTTGCTTAATTGGGAGTGCCGATTCTTCGAGGAGACGGCTAGTGATCAAGAACCCAGAGATCACAAAAAAGACGTCGACGCCTGCGTAACCACCACCGAATAAATCGAAATTGAAGTGGAATGCGATAACACCACCGACAGCTAGTGCGCGCAGTGCCTCGATGTCGACACGCCGTTTGTGGGTCGAGTCGGCGACCTCTGCGGACCTCGGAACATCGACTTCAGTTTGCATCAGTTCTCCGTCTGTCCGAAAATCATCGCGTAGCCGTTACTTCGATGTAGATGTATAGCGCGCTGCACATTGGACGGTCAATCGTGTAATCGCGTGGTCTGCCGAAGCACGAACAGGTCTCTAGTCACTTTGCGTTAGTTGCGCTAATGCTGCATCTATTTGTGATCCGAAGTCGCCCGCTAGCGAACGAGCGAAGACCGATGTCACGTGTGACGTTTCGCGATAGACGAGAACGTTGCCATCGATAGCTGGGCAGAAATCATCGGCGCACATCACGGGAATCAGGTCAGCGAAGTATGCGCCTGCGTTAGTGCTCGCAGCGCGCAAGCCGACATTTGCCCTAGCCACGCCTCTATCAGAAGGCTTTGCGCCGCAGGCAAGGGCGCTTGTTAAGTGGTCAGCGAGACAACCCAACGGATCGTCTTTGGTTAGAGGGGTTTGCGAGAGGACGATGATGCGACTCGGCCCTTCACTCAACGCGATGGCATTTGCAACTTCAGTTTCAAAGTTCGGTCCGTCGTGCTTTTGCTGTTCGACCCAACGGTTACTCAAGATCACGACCTCGGGCTGGACTTGCCGAATCGTTTCCCATCCGGATCGTGCCCATAGGACGCACTTCGGCATTTCCTTTAGTGTTGAATCACCTGTCATCGTCGATCTGCATCCTGATCGTGTGAGTCGCGTTATTCGCCAACCGCGTTCGCGTCCGAGAGTGTCGAGCGCTGCCGACCAGTGGCCGCCGAACGAATCACCGAATAGAACGACATCGAAGTCACTTTCGGTGTCTCCATAAGTGCATGCGCCGAATTTCTTGCAGTTGTTACGAATCTCGGCGAACCGATCGCGAGAACTTCTGCCGTTGATAAGGCTCGGTTGCATGTTGCTTGGTACGAACGGAGTTGGAGATGGCGCCGATCCGATTGCTCGCGTAATTTTTGCGGCCGGTTGTCCGCTATGCAGATCGCCGATTATTGCAGTAGGAAGGGAAGCCACCGCAATACCAAGTGCGATCGCAATCGCTCCGAGTGCGAGGGTTGCCCCCGCATGTGTCTGGAGCCATCGCCAGTTCCGTGCAGGTTGTTCAACCCACCTAAAGGTAAGGCCGGCAGCGACAATGGTTACAGCGAAAGCAACGAGGCGCGTTACGACGGAAGTCGATTCAACGGTGAAAAGCAACAGGATTGGCCAGTGCCACAGGTATAGCGAAAATGACCAGCGACCGATTAGTTGCACGACTGAATTTCCGAGGACCTTGTGAACTCGTGTTGGCTCGCCGATGTTGCCTGCAGCGATAACGATGGCGGTCGCAAGTACCGGGATAGCAACAGCGAAACCGGGCCAGGTTGTCTCTCTATCAACGAGCAGGAAGGTCGCCAAGATTGCGGCTAGTCCGGTCGGCATCAACTTTGTAGCGGCGCGGCGCGGTATTCGTGCCACCAAGACCGGGATTGTCGCAAGCAGTGCTCCGACGCCGAGTTCCCAGGCCCGATAATTAATCAAGAAGAACGATGGAATCGGATTCGCTTCGACCGTGCGCACCGACATCACGAACGACAGGCCAACTACGCCAACACAACAAGCGATCGCGAGATTCAAACGCTGGCGACTACCAAATACCAGGGCACCGAGTCCGACACCGAGGCCAAGCAACAAGGGCCAAATCGCGTAGAACTGTTCTTCTACAGACAGCGACCAATATTGCTGGACTATCGATGGCGCGCCAGCCTCGAGCAGGTAATTGGTCCCACGAAAAACGAAGGAGCGGTTCACAATAAACATTGCTGCAGAACGAATGTCGGGTGATGTAGTCGTGATGGCTTCGTATGGGTTCTGCACGAAAGCTGCGAGAAGTGCGGTCGCGATCAGAACAAACGTTGCCGCGGGCAGGATCCGCCGCACGCGCCGGGCATAGAAGTCAATGAGACGGCGTCGGAGGGGCACAGCTGAATCTTCTAGGAGCCGGCCGGTGATTAAGAAGCCCGAAATCACGAAGAACACATCGACACCAGCAAAACCGCCAGCTAATAGACCGACGTTGAAATGCGATGCGATAACTCCACCGACAGCTAGAGCACGCAAGGCCTCGATGTCGAGGCGACGCTTGTGGACCTTATTGCCAACTTCGTCAGCCGCCCGGACATCGACTTCAGTTCGCATAGCTACCCTGTCCGTTCGGAAGGCCAAGCATGGGGTGGTGGGGTTCGAAATTATCGCGCTGTACTCAATGTCCTGAGACACCAAATGGCGGAGGGAGTGGGATTCGAACCCACGGAGGGTCACCCCTCACACGCTTTCCAAGCGTGCCGATTCGGCCGCTCTCGCATCCCTCCCGGGATCGGCGATCATAGCGGTGAGGCGATATTCACCTCTTGCCGGTAATCTCGCAGGTTCTGGTCGCGGTGCGGCCTTGTGGTGGTCCGCCCGGGTCCGGCGCAGCGAGATCCTGCGAACCGAGTCAGGTCCGGAAGGAAGCAGCTCTCAGCGGGGCGTCTCGGGTGCCGCCGGGTCGCCTGGGCGGGCCTCCAGAAGCGCCGTCGTCGACGAGACTTCAAGCACATGTCCCAGAGTTGTGTCATTCTGTGCGTACGAAGTGACATATCGACGTACGGAGGACGAATGGCTGCTACTTACTGCGCGGGTTGCGGAGCACTACAGACAGCAGGAGCCGCGTTTTGTGGAACTTGCGGACTAGCGGTCGGCGGTGAACAACAATCGCCACCACCCTCATGGGGCACGCCACCCGGCTACGTCGTGCAACAAGCACGACCGGGAACGAATGGGCTCGCAATTTCGTCACTAGTGTTGTCGCTTGTTTGGTGTTACTCGGTGGGGTCGATCTTGGCAGTCATCTTTGGCCATATCGCTCGCAAACAAATACGCGAGCGTGGTGAATCCGGTGACGGTATGGCGCTAGCAGGATTGATTATCGGTTGGGTAGGCATCGGCGTAACTGTCATCGCGTTGATCGCATTTGCCGCTAGCGCTGGAGACTCAAGTGGCTATTAGCTCACCTTTTCAAGATAAGAAAGTACGGCATGATGTTCTGCGCTCAGTGCGGCAAGTCTCTAGTCGAGCATGCACATTTTTGCACCTTCTGCGGCGGCGCACAGGTTGTGGCGAGCACATCGCCGGAGGCAGGCTGGTCGCCGCACATAGACCTTGAGCCGAGCGGCGAAATAGTCGGCGCGAAGCGATCGTCAGGCGTAGAGCGCATTTCCGGCCTACTTATACTGATTGCCGGAATTGCGGTCCTCCTGCATAACGCATTTTCCATACGGCAAGAGTTGAATCAGGATTATTTCCAGTGGGGCCTCGGCTTCTGGGATGCGGGTGGAGCCTACGTACATTCATGACTGCTCGTGCTCGTAGGGGTTGCGCTAGTCGTCGCCGGAACAGTCGCGGTGTCTGGCGGTCACAACAAGTGGGCGAAGATCGCGGTCGTTGCTGTCTTGCCGTGGAGGCTTCTCGGAGCCGTAGGCCACCTCATTTGGCTAGTCGACCTGACGCTCGACCGGGACTATTGGTCGGAGTTGGACGTGGATATTCCCGCAGTGTCCGTGATCGAAGAAGTCGCTGTCGTTGGCTTACTGACGTCTGCGCTAGTCGTCAGCGTTGGAGCGGGTCGCAAAGCATCTCAGCCCGTCAACGTATGACTTAGACGAGAACATGTCGCACAGCACCTAGCGGCAATATGATTTATCTAAGACATTTCAGCTACGTGTCTGGAGGAATAAGTGGTTGCGACGTATTGCGGGGGTTGTGGGGCTGTACAAATCGCAGGGTCGACTTTTTGTGCAAGCTGCGGACGCCGGATTGGTGGCGATCAGCAGACGGCACCTTATTGGGGCCCACCCGTAGTTGCGCGTGGCACGAACGGGTACGCGATTGCCTCTTTGGTCTGTTCTCTAGTGTCTTGTGGAATTGGTTCAATTTTGGGTGTCGTGTTCGGCAAGCGCGCCGAACGCGAGATCGCCGTAACCGGCGAACAAGGCGATGGCTTGGCGAGAGCGGGGATCATCATCGGCTGGATCGGTATCGCAGGCGCTTGCGTGGTGATCCTCATTTACATAGTGGCGGTTTTCATCGCCGTGGTTACCAGTTCGGCGACTTGACCTAGAGATCGCGCAGAAAGACCTCCGCTAGGACACCGAACGCTCCGAATATCGTGTGGTCACAGATCCATGGATTTATAAGGCTTGCGATATAGTTTGTCTACTTCTGCTGAGCGTGGATGGAGTAGACAATTGAATACTGCCTATTGCGTGAGTTGTGGTGCCGAACGGAGGGCAGAATCCAACTTTTGTGCCCACTGCGGACGAAATAGTTGTGGCGAATTGGGCGTGGTCATGAAGCCTCCTCAACCAGCGTGGGCACGTCCGCCGTTACCGCCTGCGACTAACGGCAATGCTGTCACATCGCTAATCCTCTCGATCGTGCTGCCCGGTCCGGGGTCCCTTATGGCGATCGTGTTCGGGCGCAAGGCAAGACGAGAGATCCGCCTTAGCGGAGAGCGTGGTGACGCGCTCGCTGTAGCCGGGATTGTGATTGGTTGGGTCGGCCTCTCGATAGCTGCGATCGGGGTGGTTCTCGTATTCCTGATCGCGCAAGACTGCCATGAGCATCCTGGGTGCATCTCTAGTTCGAACCCGGCCTGGAACAAAACTCAGCAATATACTTCGTCTACTTCGATTGTCGACCTTTTGGGGAGGACAAATTGACAGTCACAAGTTGCACTAACTGCGGTATTGAAAAACCACCCGAGACGGCGTTCTGTTCGTCGTGTGGAACGCCTGCGGCCGCTACCGGTGCACCACCACCATCGAACGGTGCAGCTTTCACTCAACCGTCAGTCGCTGGTGCGCCCGTCGTGCGTGGCTTGAACAGCTACGCGATTGCTTCGCTTGTGCTGTCTCTTGTGCAATTCTGCGGAATCGGCTCAGCGCTAGGAATCGTCTTTGGAAACAGAGCGCTTGAAGAGATTCGCCAAACCCGCGAAGACGGTGAAGGCTTAGCTAAGGCCGGCATCGTGATCGGTTGGGTCACGCTCGCAGTCTGGGTGTTGTCGGTTCCACTATCTCTAATAATGAGTAGACCGATCTGGTCGTACTTCGGCATCCTCGACAGCCTCCTGCGGTAGGCCGAGGCGTGGGAAGAATTGTTCAACCGGAGTTGGCTCTCCGGTCGTGTCACCGTGCGCCGATAATGTGCGAGCGTGGCGACCAGCGCTCTTTATCGCAAGCACAGGCCCCAACTCTTCGCTGAGTTAGTCGGACAAGAACATGTAACTTCGGCGTTGAGACACGCGCTACTAAGCGATTCCGTTGGCCACGCGTACTTGTTCTCAGGACCTCGTGGTACTGGTAAGACAACCACAGCGCGCGTGTTCGCGAAGGCTCTCAATTGTCTCGAACTCACCAAAGACGGCGAGCCATGCGGCAAATGCATCAACTGCAGTTCATTTAGCGCAGAGGGCATCACGTTCCCAGACCTTTTCGAACTCGATGCGGCTAGCAACAACGGAATCGACAACATCCGCGATCTCATATCGCGCGTCAGTCTTGGCATGGGCGCAACGAGCAAGAAGAAGGTGTACCTAATTGACGAGGTGCACATGCTGTCGACAGGCGCTGGTAACGCTCTCCTCAAGACGCTCGAAGAACCACCGTCGCACGTTGTGTTCATGCTCGCGACGACAGACCCGCAAAAAGTGCTCGCGACGGTTCGGTCGCGCACCCAGCATTTTGATTTCACGTTGCTCGCCCCGGACCAACTTCGCACTTTGCTAGTCGCCAACCTCGACCGTGAAGGCGTGAAGGCCGACGAAGATGCGCTCGATCTAATTGTTCGCAAGGCCGCTGGATCGGGCCGTGATTCACTCTCGTTATTAGATCAAGCATTGGCGCTCGGCCACGGTGCGCTCGATTCCGATGTCGTGGTTTCGATGATGGGCTCGAGCGGTTTCGACCGCCTAGTTGAGATCTTGCGAGCGGTCGCTGCACAAGACCCGGCCTCTGCGCTCGTTGCTGCTCATGGGGCCTTGGCTGTCGGGGTCGATGTACGCCGCCTTGCCGACGATCTGCTTCGTACCCTCCGCGATTCGTTTGTGAATGCCGCTGCTAGCGGCAAGGTGCCATATGACGGTCCGGTAACTGATCTCGTCGCATTAGCAGAATTAGCTGAGTCTTTTGGGTTAGCGGGCCTTACCCGTGGAATCGAGACGCTCGGCACAACGATCGCCGATATTCGAAGCCAAAATGTTGCCGACCCACGGCTCTTGCTAGAAGTCGCACTAGTTCGCCTTGCGCGCGGCGATACGCACAAAGCCGACGATGCATTGCTCGAGCGCATCGAACGACTCGAACAGCGAATGGCGAGAAGCCAGAGTCCATCATCTCCGATCGTCACCACGCAACCGCCTGTCACGCTGCAAGTGCCGCGTGGTCCACGCCCCACACTTGGCGCGATGAAGCGCACTGCACCGCTTGACTCGCTTTCGACTGAGCCATCCGTTGCGGCTTCCGCGATCACAGAGCCAGCATCAACCGAAGCATTACCGCATGCGACTTCGTTAGATCTCGACGAAGTATCCGTTGCGTGGCAAGCGGCGCTGAAGTCAATGAAGCCACCAGTGCGTGCATCGGTCGAAGACGCTCGACCGCTGTCGACCGATGGCGGCACGATCACGTTCGGTGTTCCCGGTGGTACTCGCTTCGAAATGCAGAAGAAGAAGTTCAAAGACCAGGCGGGCGCGGTGCGAACAGCACTAGCTCAACAACTCGGAGCGGAACCGAAGTTTCGGATTGTCGCACTCGACCCTGAACCGGACCCTGCAGCAGCAGAGCAAGTGCCTGTCGACACCGACGAATACATCGATACGACAGGTCTACAGGACGCACCCGACACAGCGGGCCCCGCTGACACCGTCGCTCGTATCCAGGACGTCTTTCCTGGCGCGTCGGTTGTCGAAAAACCAGGGAAATGAGCGTCTACACAGAGCCGCTGCAGGCGCTAATCGACGAACTGAATCGTCTGCCTGGTATCGGTCCCAAGTCAGCCCAACGCATCGCGTTTCACTTGCTCAAGATTCCGAAAGAAGATGCTGCGCGGTTAGCTGAATCCATCGTTGTAGCCAAGGATCGCGTGCATTGGTGTCGCGTTTGTTTCAACGTGTGCGATTCAGACACCTGTCAGTTCTGTGCCGACGATGGGCGCGACGGTCGTGTTGTCTGTGTCGTCGAAGAAGCCAGAGACATTGTGGCAATCGAACGAAGCGGTGCTTTCAAAGGTCGCTATCACGTTCTGCAGGGGGCAATCAGCCCGATCGAAGGCATCGGTCCTGAGCAGCTACGAGTTCGCGAACTCGTAAAGCGTCTCGAAGATGACGCGATAACAGAGTTGATACTTGCGACAAATCCGAACGTAGAAGGCGATGCAACAGCGAGCTACCTAGCGCGGTTAATAAAGCCGATCGGCGTGCGCGTGACACGTCTCGCAAGCGGTCTACCTCAAGGTGGCGATCTTGAGTTTGCCGACGAAGTCACCCTCGGTCATGCTCTCGAAGGCCGCCGCGAACTCTAGGGACGCCTCTAGAACGTCGGGTTGAGTGTCAGGTTGTAACTCCACGACAAGCCAAGTACTGCCAGCATTGGCCACACAGAAATAGCGAAAGTTCTGCGTCGCCACGCAAGCAGCGCCGAGATAACACTCGTCACCACAACAACGCCAAGTATCGAGTATCTAAGCGAAGCGACAATATCGCCACGCAACAAAGACACCACGGACCGAGTGGCTCCACACGCAGGACATGGCACTCCCGTAATCACAAGTAATGGGCATGTCGGAACGTGCGGAAGCACAGGCCAAAGTGCGGCGACACCGACCATCACAGCACCAGAGGCGCGGACATAGCGAAGGTCGATGTCAGTTCGGATTTGTTCCCCTTAGAGCGTGCGAATAATTGCGGCATCGCCTTGTCCGCCACCGCCGCAAAGCGCAGCAGCGCCGACACCGCCACCACGGCGACGAAGTTCGTTGATGACAGTCATCACGACGCGCGTACCGGACATGCCGATTGGGTGGCCTAGCGCGATAGCGCCGCCGTTCACGTTGACGACATCGTCTGTGATTCCGAGATCGCGCATCGAAGCAAGGCCGACCGCCGCGAAGGCCTCGTTGAGTTCGAACAGATCAATGTCGCCAATTGCGATACCTGCCTGTGCCGCGGCCGCTTTGATTGCGCGTGCCGGCTGTGTGAGCAAGGAAGCATCTGGGCCAGCCACCATCCCGAATCCGATTAGTTCGGCAATTGGAGCGATATCGAGTTCGGCAGCCTTGGCCATGCTCATGATGACGACCGCTGCACCTCCGTCGGAGATCTGCGACGCATTGCCTGCAGTGATCGTGCCCTCTTTTGTGAACGCCGGGCGCAGCGATCCGAGCGATTCAGCTGTCGTGCCTGGGCGCACACCCTCGTCCATCTCTACGACGATCGGGTCACCCTTGCGTTGAGGGATCTCCACGTTGATGATTTCGTCTGCGAAACGCCCTTCTTTTTGGGCCACCGCCGCACGATCGTGGCTCTTTGCCGCGAGTTCGTCTTGCATCTCGCGAGTAATTCCACCGAAGGTACCTGTGTAGGTATCTGTGCCTGTTCCCATGTGAACGGCGTCGAATGCACACCACAAGCCATCGGCGACGAGCGAGTCGAGAACTTCTGAGTGACCCATGCGAAGGCCAGCGCGGGCACCCTTCATTAGGTACGGAGCGTTCGTCATTGACTCCATGCCACCGGCGACGACGATGTCTGCTGCTCCAGAAGCGATCATCTGGTCTGCAAGGTTGATCGAGTTGATTCCCGACAGACAGACCTTGTTGATTGTGAGTGCAGGAACGTTCATCGGGATACCGCCCTTGACCGCAGCCTGGCGTGCTGTGATTTGGCCAGCACCAGCACCTAGAACTTGACCCATGATCACGTAGTCGACCTGATCGCCCGAAATGCCAGCGCGCTCTAGCGCTGCTTTAATCGCGATGCCTCCGAGGTCGGCCCCGCTGAAGCTTGCGAGGGCGCCTGACAATTTTCCGATCGGAGTGCGGGCGGACGAGACGATCACAGAACCGGGCATGACAAACCTCCGAGAAACATGGGATGTGAGAGGCGGTAAGTGTATGGGCAAGCCGCATTTCGCAGCCAATGAGAGCAATGTTGTTTCGGATGGATTCGCAGATAGCTTGTCCGACTATGTCTACAGCGATCGACAACATCCGTACAGCAATTCTGCAAGGCGCGCCCGGAGAAGAAATTGGGGCGCTTGCTCTGCCTGAGGCCGTCAGAGGAGCAATGGTCAGGGCCGACGAACAAGAAATGTTCGCAGGGCTAGCAAGCGAAGACAAAGACCCGCGCCGCTCGGTTCATATTGACGAGTTTCCTTTGCCAGAACTTGCTCCAGACGAGGCGTATGTCGCGGTCATGGCAAGTGCAATCAATTTCAATACGGTCTGGACTTCGATCTTTGAGCCTGTCTCGACCTTCGGTTTCTTGAAGCGAATTGGCAAGGAGAGCTACTGGGGAAAGCGCAACGACTTGCCATACCACGTCATCGGGTCCGACGCGAGTGGTGTAGTGCTACGAACCGGGAGTGCAGTGCGCAACTGGAAGCCAGGCGATCGCGTGACCGTGCAGTGCCAGCACGTCGACGACCAAGACCCGTCGGCTCACGACGACACGATGATGGCTGCCAACCAACGCATCTGGGGATTCGAGACCAACTTCGGCGGTCTCGCCGAGATCGCTGTCGTGAAGGCAAATCAGTTGATGCCGAAGCCTGAGCACCTCACGTGGGAAGAGTCGGCGGTGAGTGGACTCTGCAACAGCACTAGCTATCGCATGATCGTGTCCCGCAACGGTTCTCAAATGAAGCAGGGCGACGCAGTTCTTATCTGGGGAGCAAGCGGAGGCATTGGCGCTTACGCCGTGCAGTATGTGCTCAACGGTGGCGGAACTCCAGTTGCGGTCTGCTCATCTGAAAAGCGCGCGGAGTTGCTACGAGCGATGGGATGTGAAGCGGTTATCGATAGGCGTGCAGAGGGCTACAGATTCTGGAACGACGACAATACGCAAGACCCCAAGGAATGGCTACGCCTTGGAAAGAAGATTCGTGATCTGATCGGTCGCGATGTTGACATCGTGTTCGAACACCCCGGCCGGTCAACTATGGGTGCTTCTGTATTTGTCGCGAAGCGCGGCGGCACGATCATTACTTGCGCTGCAACTAGTGGGTTCATGATCGAGTACGACAACCGCTACCTATGGATGAACTTGAAGACGCTCAAGGGTTGCCATTTCGCGAACTACCGCGAAGCGTGGGACGCGAACCGGCTCATCTGCGAAGCCAAAGTGCATCCGACTTTGTCGCGGGTGTACGACTTGGATCACACGGCCGATGCCGCGCTCGCTGTGCATCGCAACGAGAGCGAAGGCAAACTCGCGGTGCTTTCCCTCGCCCCGGAAGAAGGGCTCGGCGTTCTCAATGCTGAGTTGCGCGAGAGGCACATCGATCAGATCACGCTGTTCCGACGTTTCGAAAGTTGATTGAAATGATGTTCACAGAGATCGATCACGTCGCGATTGCTGTATTCGATTTGGATGCAGCGATCGCCTACTACGAAGACACGTTTGGTTGTCCCGTTGAGCACCGCGAAACGATCGAGAAAGATGGCGTGTCTGAGGCGCTCCTGCGAGTCGCAGATTCTTACATTCAGTTGCTCACGCCAATTCGTGAGGATTCTCCGGTAGCGAAGTACATGGAAAAAAAGGGTGAGGGGATCCACCACGTCGGGTACCGCGTTGCTGATTGCGGAGCAGCCCTCGAAGCTGTGAAGGCGCAGGGTTTCAAGGTGATCGATGAGGCCCCACGACCAGGATCGCGCGGCACAACTGTTGCTTTCATCCACCCCAAGACTGCATTCGGCACCCTTATCGAACTCGTGCAGGAGTAGCTAAGACAGATCGCGCAAACGCGTCGGGATATCCGCGCGGAGTGGCAACTAACCTGTGTTCCTATGCCTCATTCTCACCCGATCGAAGAACGCATCGAACAACTCGCAAAACTAAAGACCGAGGCCTTGCAGCCCGGGTCGGCAGCAGCAGTAGAACGCCAGCATGCCCGCGGAAAACTCACGGCCCGCGAGCGCATCGATGCACTGCTCGACGAAGGGAGCTTTGTCGAACTCGACCAATTGGCGCGCCATCGCGCGCACGGCTTCGGGCTCGAACATAACCGACCGCTTACCGACGGAGTTGTAACCGGCTGGGGAACCATCGACGGTCGCAAGACGTTTCTATTCGCCCAGGACTTCACTGTTTTTGGTGGAGCACTTGGTGAGGTTTTTGCCGAGAAGATTCATAAGGTCATGGACCTCGCTGCATCGACAGGCGCACCTTTTATTGGTCTCAATGACGGTGCTGGAGCGCGCATCCAAGAAGGTGTTGTTTCACTCGCAATGTACGGCGGCATTTTCCATCGCAACGTCGCGGCGTCAGGCGTGATTCCGCAAATCTCTGTGATTCTTGGGCCGTGCGCCGGTGGAGCCGTTTACTCGCCAGCGATGACCGACTTTATTTTCATGGTCAAGGACACGTCATACATGTTCATCACCGGTCCTGATGTCGTCAAGACCGTTACGGGCGAAGATGTAACCCAGCAAGAACTCGGTGGCGCCATGACCCACGCGAGCAAGTCTGGTGTAGCAACTTTCGTTGCAGACGATGAAGCTTCGTGCATCGAACAAGTTCGTTACCTCATGTCGTTCTTGCCTGCTAACAACCTCGAAGATCCGCCGTACTTCGCGCCTACTGACGATCCAGAACGTTACTGCGACGGCCTCATTGGTCTTATTCCCGATACGCCGAACAAGGCCTACGACATGAAGAAGGTCATCGAAGAAGTAGTTGACGACGGCGAGTTCTTTGAGACTTTCCCGCATTGGGCAATGAACATTGTTTGTGGCTTCTCGCGTATCGATGGCCACGTAGTTGGAATTGTCGGTAATCAGCCGCAGGTGCTCGCAGGGTGTCTCGACATCGATGCATCCGAAAAGGCTGCTCGGTTTGTTCGTACTTGCGACGCTTTTAACATTCCGCTCGTTACGTTTGTCGATGTTCCAGGGTTCTTGCCAGGTACCAACCAGGAGCACGGAGGAATCATTCGCCACGGAGCAAAACTCTTGTACGCATACTGCGAGGCAACCGTGCCGAGGGTGCAGATCATCACCCGCAAGGGTTACGGCGGCGCTTACGTCGTCATGAACTCAAAATCAATAGGCGCTGACCTCGCCTTCGCATGGCCATCGGCAGAGATTGCGGTCATGGGTGGCGATGGTGCTGTCAACATCCTTTACCGTCGCGAACTCGATAGCGCAGAAGATGCCGTGGCTTTGCGCACGGAGTTGCTCGACGAATACACCGAAAGATTCGCGAACCCGTATCACGCAGCAGAGCGCGGTTACGTCGATGATGTCATCGATCCGAGAGAGACGCGGCGCATTCTTGTGAAGTCGCTTGATGTTTTGCGCACTAAGAAAGAGCAGTTGCCCGCGCGCAAGCATGGCAACGGCCCGCTGTAAGAGTCGATTTCGATGCAGATCACTCCGACCCCGACAGATGACGAAGCCGCCGTTATCGCTGCCGTGATAGCGATCATTACCGCGGAGGCGCAGGAATCAGTCGCGACCCAACGTGACGACAGTTTGCACGCATGGGTTCAAGCGAGTCGGAGCACTGCTCAACGATCCAGTTTACAGCGCGGGCCATGGCGCTTATCTGGACGTATCGGGCGCCGATCAAGAGTCTGAGGAACTTTCACAGTGATTCACGATCCTGAACTTTTTACTGTTGCAGATGACGAAGTCGTAGTCACTTTTCGCACAGACGACGACACAGCCGTGACGACGCGCGTCGGGAGTCATGAGGTAACGACATCTGGTCCGTACCACTACGCGCTAATTAGCGGTCTAGAACCAAGCACGCCGTATTCACTTGCAGTCGAAGGCGCTTGCAACTCGGAGTTGTTGCCTCAAGAGTTCACGACACTTAAGCGCCCATCAGGCAAACGGCTAGCAATGTTCACGACCGTGAACGATGTGCATTTCGGCGAAACCGAATGCGGTCGTCTCGGCGATGGCGAACAGATGGGCCCAATATTTGGGGCGACGAATGGAGATGAGCCGTATCCCGAGATAATGAACCGCGCCGTTATTGACGACATGGCTGCGCTGGCCCCCGACGTAGTTCTCGTCAAGGGTGATCTAACGGATCGTGGCTCCGAACAAGAGTACGAAATGTTTCTTGATGCATACGGAGTCCTCGGTGACGCGATGCATCATGTGCGCGGGAATCACGACGCGATGATCACAGAAACGATCGCTAGTGACCGAGCGCCGTTCCTGGTTCGTCTAACTGGGGTCGTGCTTGCGGTTCTCGACACGGTGCGCCCAGGAACAGACAAAGGAAGAATCGATTCGGCCCAACTCTTGTGGCTCGAAGAGGTTGCTCGCGAATCAACTGACCCCGTGCTCGTCTTCGGTCATCATCACCCGTGGGATCCATCCGACCCGGTTCGGAATGAGCGTTACTTCGGAATCAATCCAGATGACAGCGAAGCACTGTGCGCAGTCATCAAACGAAGTGAGTCGATCATGGGATACTTCGCTGGTCACACGCACCGCAATCAGGTGCGACGCTTTCCGACCGCCCGCAACGTGCCGATCGTCGAGGTGGCATGCGTCAAGGACTACCCCGGTGCATTCGCGGAATACCGGATCTACGAAGGTGGCTACACCCAACTAGTGCGGCGCGCTTCTAGTCCTGCTGCGCTCGCATGGACAGAACAGACCCGGCAGATGTTTGCTGGCCTTTATCGCGACTACGCGCTCGGCTCGATGGCCGATCGTTGTTTCGCGCATGGCTTCTAGGGCCAGTCAGTCGGTGCACGCACTCGAAGGTCTCAAGGTCATTGACATGGCCACAATTTTTGCCGGGCCCGGTGCAGCGCGCCATCTCGCTGACTTCGGTGCAGATGTCATCAAGGTAGAGGCACCCGGTGGTGACGGGACTCGCCGTATGACATGGTTCCCGCCCGAAGGTGGTGACAGCTATGCGTGGAAAGTTGTCGCACGGAACAAGCGGTGCGTCACTCTCGACTTGAAAACGCCCGCTGGCCACGATGCGCTGCTTGCTCTGGTCCAACACGCTGACGTACTTATCGAAAACAATCGCCCAGGAGCTTTAGAGCGTCTCGGTATCGGTCCAGATGTGTTGCTCGCCTGCAATCCGAGACTCGTGATCTTGCGGGTTAGCGGTTTTGGCCAGACTGGTCCTTATTCGGGCAAGGCCGGCTTTGCGACGACAGCCGAAGCTATGAGCGGGTTCGCTGCGATCAACGGTGAACCCGGTGGCGCTCCACTGGTCCCGCCGGTCGCGCTCACAGACGAGGTGACAGCCGTCGTCGGAGCTTTCGCAATCATGGTTGCCTTGCGCCACAGCGAGCGGACAGGAGTCGGTCAAGTAATCGATTGCAATCTGTTGGAATCAGCGATCCAAATGATGGGACCGCTGCCGAGCGCTGCCGCACATCTCGGTTACGACCAGCCGCGGCTTGGCAGCGGTATTCCCTATTCAGTGCCGCGTGGAACTTTTGAATGCTCTGACGGCAGATGGGTAGCTGTTAGTGCTTCAGCTGAATCTGTGGCCACCCGAGTTGTCGAGCTCGTCGGTCTCGGCGATGATCCACGATTTTCGACCTTTGAGGGGCGCGTAGCCAATCGCGACGAGCTACAGGGGACGGTCAGCAACTGGATTGCTGCCCGCACCTTCGATGACGTGATCGCAACCTTCGAGAATGCCCAGGCCGCGATTGGCCCCGTGCTGACAATGCGTGAACTTTTGAAGGACCCGCATGTCGTGGAACGCTCGATTTTTGTAGACGTGGACGGGGTCACTATGCCCGGCCCGATAGTAAGAATGAGCGTTACACCAGGGGAACTAGAGTTCGCAGGACGTGGAGAGAACGCCGACTCAGCTGAGATCCTGAGGGACTTACTTGGTGCGTGGAAGCCCGATACGCATTAGTTATCCACAGGCTGTGAGTTTCGTGAATAACGGAAATGTCCGGTTTTCCACCTTTCAGTGTGGATAACACGAACTCGTGTTAGTAGGGCGTTGGCCTAGATGTCCGGCGCGATCTCTACCCTGTCGGTACCTAGACGTCTTGCCTCTTCAAGTGCCCGCCCTGCCTGGGCAACGAGTTCTGCTGCACCGAGCGCATGGCTCGGGTAACAGGCGACACCAGCGCTTACTGTGAGGGAGTCTCCGATGGGAGAGCTGAGCAAGGTTCCGCGAACTCGTTCTGCGGCCCAGACCGCACCTGACTCGGGCGTGTCCTCAAGGATCGCACCGACCATCAGAGCGCCGAGTCGGCATGCCGAATCACTTTCGCGCAATGTACGGCGCAAGACATCGCCCACAACTGCGAGTGCCTGGACACACATGTCGGGATCGCTGTCGACCAGACCGTCAACCTCGAAAATCACTACAGACAGTGGACGCAAGGAACGTCGAGCGGCAGCTACCTGTTGCTGAACTAAGACCGCGAAATACCGCTCGTCATATAGGCCAGTCGCCGGGTCGAATGCATTCTCGGCTCGTTCGCGTGGCGTTTGGGGAGTCTCGACTGGACCGATCTCGGTTTCGAGGGTCAGGGAAAGCGCCTCGATTTCTCGGGTCAATCTCAGGCGATCCTGCTCGGACTTGCGCAGGGCACCGTCGGTAATTCTGTGCTGAGTCCCAAGGCTTGCCCCGGTCGAGCCTGCAAATACGCCAGCGACACCAGCAGCTAGACCCCAACCAACCGAGCCCGTAATTACCCCGACAATGCCAAAAGCGAGAGCGCCCAAGGCCGCGCAGACACAAACGATGACTCGGCGATCAACCATCACACCCATCATCGGCGTGAAAAGCTGTCGCCCTGAGCAGTTTGTGCGAGTACGAGGTCAGCAATATTCGCCATGATGTCGGCGATCCGGTAGTCCTTCGGCGTGTAGATCGCAGCAACCCCGGCTTCCCGCAGCTTGACCTGATCGGATTCAGGGATAATGCCACCAACTACTACGGGAACTTTGACACCGTTAGCGCCAAGTAGGCGAACGACCTCTGGCACAAGGTCAAGGTGACTACCCGACAGGATTGACAAGCCGACAACATCGACATCTTCGTCGCGAGCCGCCGCTGCGATCTGTTCTGGCGTGAGCCGGATGCCTTGGTAGATGACCTCGAAGCCAGCATCTCTGGCGGCGACGGCGATCTGTTCGGCGCCGTTGGACTGGCCGTCGAGGCCGGGCTTACCTACGAGCATCCTGATCGGCGCGCCGCGCTCTGCTGTCGCGCTCTGTAGACGCTCGCGCACAGCTAGCAGGTCGTCGCTGGCGGCAACGGCAACACGACCAACGCCGGTCGGGGCGCGGAACTCACCGAAGCACGCTCGGAGCGCGCCAGCCCACTCACCCACAGTTCCACCCGCCTCTGCGAACCGAATTGTTGCCGGCATCAGATTCTCGGTTGTCAGCGCGACCCTAGAAACTTCTGCAAGCGCCGATGCCCATGCCGCGTTGTCGCGATTGGATCTCCATGCAACGGTGGACTCCACTTGAGTTCGCTCGGCTCCACTATCTACTACGAGGATCGCGTCTTCGTTACCTACGCCATTCGTGAGCAGCGATGGCGCCGACTCCGTGAAACTGTTGACTCCAACAATCTTGAGTTCGGCATCCTCGATCTTGCGGATTCGTTCAGAGTGGCTCTGCACAAGCCGTGACTTCAGGTCTTCGAGATTCGCGAACGCACCACCACTGCTGAGGATCGCGTCGAGTTCTGATTGCGCCCCAGCTATGAGCTCGTTGGTCTTGGCTTCGATTACATGCGAACCGTCGAAGATGTCCTGGTACTCCAAAAGGTCGGTCTCGAATGCGAGCACTTGCTGTATTCGCAGAGACCATTGCTGATCCCAAGGGCGCGGCAGGCCAAGTGCCTCGTTCCACGCTGGGAGTTGCACTGCGCGAGCGCGGGCATTTTTTGAGAGAGTGACGCCAAGCGCCTCTAGCACGATTCGCTGAATGTTGTTTTCGGGCTGCGCCTCTGTGAGACCGAGGGAATTGACCTGGACGCCATAGCGAAAGCGTCGTGCTTTCTCATCATTTACGTCGTAGCGGTTGAGGCAGATCTGATCCCACATTTGTGTAAATGCGCGCATCTTGCATGTCTCTTCAACGAATCGGATTCCCGCGTTTACAAAAAATGAAATTCGCTCAACGACAGCGGAGAAATCATTCTTGGCAACCTGCCCAGAATCTCGTACTGCATCGAGGATGTCTATGGCAGTAGCCAGAGCGAACGCGATCTCTTGCACAGGCGTAGCACCAGCTTCTTGCAGGTGGTACGAGCAGACGTTGATCGGGTTCCAATTCGGGACGTTGTTCACTGTGTAGGTGATGAGGTCGACGGTGAGTCGCAGCGACGGCGCGGGCGGGAAGATGAACGTGCCGCGCGACAGGTATTCCTTCATGATGTCGTTCTGCGTTGTTCCGCTGAGTTTGCCGGCGACAACACCTTGTTCCTTCGCGACAGCGATGTACAACGCCATAAGCCACATTGCGGTGGCGTTGATTGTCATCGAGGTGTTCATGTCGGCGATCGGGATGCCGTCGAACAATGCTCTCATCTCAGCGACGGATGGAACTGGCACACCGACCTTGCCAACCTCGCCCCGCGCCATCTGGTCGTCGGGGTCGTAACCCGTCTGGGTTGGCAAGTCAAAAGCGATCGAGAGGCCTGTTTGGCCCTTGGCGAGGTTCGTTTGGTAAAGCTCGTTAGATGCGCGCGCAGATGAGTGACCTGAATAGGTTCGCATCACCCATGGTCGGTCGCGCTCAGTCATTGGTACCAGTTTCGTCCGTGGAATGGCTTGTCGCCACTTGGGGTTACTTGCGGTAGTCGTAGAAGCCGAGGCCCGACTTACGTCCGAGGCGTTGGGCTGTCACCATACGGCGGAGGATCGGCGCGGGTGAAAAGTTCGGGTCGCTGAACTCGGTATATAGCGCTTCGAGGATCGAAAGGCTCGTGTCCAAACCGACGAGGTCGAGCAGTTCGAGCGGTCCCATCGGGAAGTTGCATCCGCCTTTCATGGCGGTGTCGATGTCGTCGCGAGTTGCGACGCCAGCGTCCATCATTCGTGCAGCGTTGTTGAGGTACGGGAACAGAAGAGCATTGACGATGAAACCAGCCTGATCCTTCACTTGAACGGGCTTCTTGCCACAGTTGAGGGCAAGCTCTGTTGTAGCTGCGATGGTCTCGTCGTTAGTTGTGATGCATGGAACAATTTCGACAAGGCTCATGGCTGGCGCCGGGTTAAAAAAATGCACACCGCAAACAAGCTCTGGGCGCTTGGTGACCATCGCCATTTCGATGACCGGGAGCGTCGAGGTGTTTGTCGCGAGGATCGCGCCTTCTTTACAGATGTTGTCGAGGTCGGCGAATAGTTGCTTTTTTGTGTCGAGGTCTTCGAGGATCGACTCGATAACGAGGTCGCATTCGGAAAGTTCATTGAGGTCGGCAACTGCGCGAACCCGACCGAGTGTCGCGGTGCGTTCGGCGTCGTCGATCTTGCCGCGGTCTACCTGTTTGGCGAGAGACTTCTCAAGTGACGTGACCATCGAGTCAGCGCTTGCCTGTTGACGGCTCCGCAGGATGACTTCATATCCTGCTTTGCTTGCCACCTCGGCGATTCCCGAGCCCATGATTCCCGATCCGACGATGCCGACGCGCTTGATTGCCATTTTTCCTCCGAGAGTTTGGAGTGGCAAGGCTAGTAACGATTGGAGCGATTGCGCTAGCCAGGCGGGGCCATCGTGCCAAGGCTGATCGACCGCAAACTGTCGTAGTGTCGGAACCATGACAAAGAATCCAGGGACGCTCGCATTAGTAGGTGGTGGCGAGTTCTCCGAAGAGTGCAAGCCGGTCAACGCCCAACTACTTCAGGCAAGCAGCATTCGCGAAGTCGTCGTGTTGCCCACTGCATCGGCATTCGAAAGCCCACAGGCGGTTATTAGCAAGGCAGTCGCTCACTTTGAATCGCTAGGTGCGAGAGTTGTTCCGCTCATGGTTTTGAATCGCCGCGACGCAGAAGATGAACACTTTTTGAAAGTCGCAAAGTCAGCAAAGTTCATTTACATCGCTGACGGGTCGCCATTGCACCTTCGCTCTGTACTGAAGGGCTCTTCACTATTTTCGGCAATTGAGCACGCGTATCTCAGCGCAACGACCCTCGCGGCATCTGGGGCGGGCGCAACTTTGTTGGGCGACCCGATGGTTGATCCGCGTGGTGGCGCATACACGGTCGGACTTGGGTTGGCCGCGAACCTTGCTGTATTCCCGTATCACGGAGCGACTGCAGAGCACATGCGTGACCGTTCGGTCGACCTCTTGCCAAACGGTGCGACACTTGCAGGCCTCGACGAAAACACGGCGCTTGTACGCGACCCCGACGGCAAGTGGCGTGTCGCTGGGCCAGGATCAGTGACGTTGTATCGCCGCGACACCGAACCATCGCGTCATCACGACTCGACACTTGCGGTGTTGAATAGTTAGTAAGAGCCGAAAGCTTTAACCCCAGCGGTTGAATGCGCTGACGATCACTACTGCTAACGCGGCGCCGATCGCCAAGTCGATTGCCCAAGTTCGCAAAGTTTTGGCTTTGCTCGTTGTCTTCGTCGGTTCGACTTCTTCTTCTGTAGCCGCTGCGATTTCGTCGCTAGCTGCTTCTTCACTATCGGTCATGTCAGCTCCCGGCTGTTGTCGAGGTCGGTGCGTCCGCAGAAGTGATCGTGATCGAGTTGATTGTCACGGTCTCCTTCGGTGTGTCGCCTGGAGCATCTTGCAACTTGGCGATCTCTAAGGCAACTTCGATGCCAGAGGTAACGATTCCGAACCTCGCGTACTCGGGCGGCAGGCCTACTCCTTGGGCACCTGTGACGATAAAGAACTGAGAGTCGAACGTGCCTGCCGGGTCGGCTCCGCTCTTCGCCGCAGCCAACGATCCGATCTTGTAGCCATCGGCTGGGACCTCCCCTGGGACGCTTGTCCCGCTGCCGCCCATGCCAGTGCCTTCGGGATCTCCACCCTGAATCATGAAGTCTTCGATTACGCGGTGGAACGTGAGTCCGTCGTAGAACTTTTCGTTTGCGAGCTTGATGAACTGACCAGAGGCGATCGGCGCGTTAGCTGTGTCGAGTTCAACTTCGATGACACCGAAGTTCGTGTCGATTGTTGCCGTAGGACCGCCCGAAGGGACCGTCGAGGCGGACGGCTCAGTTGTATCTGTCGCGATGTCAGTTTCTGACGCGTCGTCCTTATTGGCTATCCACGCAACACCGAATGCGAGTCCGATAATCGCAAAGATCGTCACTAGTCGCTTTGCCACCGAGAGGCGGTTCTGACGTTTGGTTCGAACTGCAGTGGCTGCTCGGGCTAATGCCTGGTTCTCACGTTTGCGAGCGCGTTTGTCTGCCTTACCCATTTGCGATTTACTCCCGACTAGATCACCAACGGATAGGGAGTCTACGAGTTGTGCAAATAATGCTTCGGAGCGCGCTATTACCTGATTGGTAGCGTGGGTTCCCGTGGCTTTGATAGTTCAGAAATATGGCGGAACGTCGGTTGGTGACCCCGACCGCATAAAGGCTGTTGCTGACCACATCGCCCGTACCGTTCGGGCAGGCAACCAGGTGATTGTCGCAGTCAGCGCGATGGGAAAGACCACTGATGACCTGGTCCGGCTAGCGAACTCGGTGTCGCATGACCCGCGTGGCCGCGAGATGGACATGTTGCTTACCGCAGGCGAACGCATTTCCATTGCACTCGTCGCGATGGCCGTAAACGATCTCGGCGTTCCAGCGCAAAGCTTCACAGGCAGTCAGGCCGGAATTGTTACGGACACTGAGCACGGCAACGCCAAGATTGTCGAGATTAAGGGCGACCGAATTCAAGAAGCGCTCGACGCTGGCTGTGTCGCCGTTGTCGCAGGCTTTCAGGGCGTAAGCACAGCCAAAGAGATCGTCACGCTCGGGAGGGGAGCAAGTGACCTCACGGCGGTGGCGATGGCTGCCCGGTTTGACGCCGCGGCATGTGAGATCTATACAGATGTCGAAGGCGTATACACAGCCGATCCACGGATAGTCACAAATGCGCGAAAGATCGCGCGGATCACGCTTGAGGAGATGCTCGAAATCGCGGCGACCGGCGGGCGTGTGCTCGCGCTGCGTTCAGTTGAGTATGCGCGCAATCACGGCGTGAAGATTCATGTTCGTTCAAGTTTTACCTGGGCGCCGGGCACCTGGGTCGTAGAGGAGCACACAGATATGGAACAGGCCATTATTTCGAGTGTCACACACGACACCTCTGAAGCGAAGGTCACGATCGAAGCTGTGCCCGATCAGCCAGGTGTTGCTGGCAAAGTGTTCCGTGCGTTGGCAGATGAGTCCGTAAATGTTGACATGATCGTTCAGAACGTGTCGATGCAAGGCCACACCGATATTTCATTCACGATTCCACGCGTCGATGTTGGGCGTTCGGGAGCGATCATGGAGAAAATCGTCGCAGACATTGGTGCACGCGGATATCAAACGGACGACAAGGTCGCGCGAGTGTCGCTCGTTGGCGCTGGCATGAAAACTCATTCGGGCGTTGCGGCAAAAATGTTTGAGACGCTCGCGCACGAAAACATCAATATAGAGATGATCAGTACTTCAACTATTCGCATCTCGTGTGTAGTGCGCGAAGCGGATGTTGAGCGCGCACTTGTCGCGCTTCACGATGCATACGAACTCGGTATCTGACATGCGAGCAGTCCGAGTCGGTGTTGTTGGTGCAACTGGCCAAGTCGGCGGAGTGATGCTGAGCCTTCTGATCCAACGACAATTCCCTGTTTCTGAAATACGTTTGTTCGCGTCGTCTCGATCTGCTGGTCGAGTTTTCGATTGGAACGGTCAATCACTAGTTGTCGAAGATGCCGACCTCGCTGATTATTCCGGACTCGATTTTGTGCTGATGTCGGCTGGAGCCACGGCGAGTCGCTCGCTGGCTGAAAAGATCGGCGCATCTGGTCCGATCGTTATCGACAACACCTCGGCGTGGCGCATGGACCCAGACGTACCTCTGGTTGTCTCAGAAGTGAATCCCGATGCCATGGCCAATCGCCCGAAAAACATCATCGCTAACCCGAACTGCACGACAATGGCAGCTATGCCGGTGCTGATGCCACTGCATCGCGAAGCAGGGCTGAAGCGGCTGATTATTTCTACATACCAGGCTGTCTCTGGCGCTGGGCTTGCGGGTACTGCAGAGCTAGATGCACAGATCCGCAAGACCTTTGAGCGGGCAAGTGAACTCGCGTTCGATGGCAGTGCGGTCGACTTCGGAGAGCCACAGAATTTTCCAGCGCCGATCGCGTTCAACGTTGTTCCTGTTGCGGGGACGATTGGCGCCGACGGCTACACATCAGAGGAAAAAAAGCTCGTCGATGAAAGCCGCAAGATTCTTGGGATCCCAAACCTTGCAGTATCGGCAACATGCGTGCGTGTACCCGTGTTTGCGGGCCACTCACTTTCGATCAACGCACAGTTCGAACAGCCAATTAGTGCCGAACGAGCAACCGAGATTCTGCGACTAGCCGCTGGAGTTGTCGTGTGCGATATCGCTACGCCGTTGGCGGCCGCTGGCAAAGACCACACGCTGGTCAGCAGAATCCGAGTCGACAACACCGCACCGAACAGCCTTGCCGTGTTTTGCGTTAGTGACAATCTCCGTAAAGGTGCGGCACTAAACGCAGTCCAAATCGCGGAAGTGTTACTGAGCGAACAGTGAACTAAGCCGACGTTTCTATCGACGCATTAGCGCGCCACGAAATCTCGCGCCCTTCGTATGAGAGTTGTCGAACTTCGCTTCGCTGAGGTCGGCATGGTCGAAATCGGCACCGGTAAGGTTCGCTCCGGTGAGGTTGGCGTATGCAAGGTTGGCACCCTCAAAACATAACCCTGAGAGATCTCGGTACGCGAGATTGACATGCGTGAGATCACAGCCGCTGAAATTGAGATCATGGATACCTGCGAGGCGCAGGTGTGTCTGAGTCAGGTCGGTTTCGGAAAATTTCGTGGCCCACAATTCTGCGCCTAGGAATCGCGTGCCGGTAAGTATGGATCGAGAGAAGTCGGTACCGCCAAGGTAGGTGGCCGAAAAGTTGGCGCCACTCAAGTCGATGCCGTCGAGTTTCGCAAATCTCAAGTCCGAGCCCGTGAAGTTGACATTCGCAAGTTTGGATCCGGTGAACGAGGTAGCGCAAAGATGCGCGTATCCGTCGATCACGGCGCCGAGAGTTACAAACCGGAGGTCTGCTCCACCTAAATCGCGCCCCGTGAAATCAGGTCCACCGAGGTTCGTCCAGCGAAGGTCGACGCCAGTCAGATCAGGTGAAGCGGGTTCGGCTCGGTTGATATTCGAGACGGAGAGCTGCGCCTCAGACAACACTGCACCAGTTAGGTCTGCCAAATTGAGGTTCGCCCCATGAAGGAGTGCGCCTGTCAGCAGCGCGGCAGTGAAGTCGGTTGCTATCGCTCGTGAGTTTGACAGGTCAGAGTCTGCGAGGATTGATCGGATAAGTCCACATCTGCTCAAGTTGGCGTGACTTAGGTTCGCGCCAGTTAAGTTGGCCTCGTTAAGGGTCGCGTTGCGCAGGTCCGAACCCGCCAATTCTAATTGGGAAAGATCTGCCTTAGTTTGGTTGCTCCGGCGTAGGTCAGCGTCAGTGAAGTTCGCGCCCACCAGGATGGCGTTCTCGAACTTGGCGTCGCTAGCGGTTACGCCAACCAGGCTCGCTCCTGTTAGGTCAGCGCAAATCAAGTCGGTTTTCGTGTGCGAGTAATGGATGAATATGCGGTGGCGAGAACTAACAGATAGGTCGGCCCCGTCTAGGTTCGCATTCGTGAGTGTGGCGCCGTTTAGGTTGGCGCCAGAGAGGATGACACCGCGAAGGTTTGCGCCAGCGAGGTTCGCCCGCGACAGGTTCGCTTCGCGGAGGTTCGCCCCTGAGAGGTCGGCGTCTATGAGGTTCGCGTCCGAGAGGTTGGCGCAAACGAAATCTCTACCGCGCAATGACTTCCCCGACAGGTCTGCGCCGACTAGATCTAGTCGCTCATGCTTGTCGCTAATCTTGGTCGGTTGAGTCCGGACATATGTCGTGCACGATTCCCATCTGTAGGGACGTTCTCCGGTAGCCATCGCAGATGCCTGCTGTTAGGTAGGCACTTGAGAGTACGTCTGGGGTGGGACGCGCCGCTCGGAATTATTCAGCGCAGTCGCAGCGGTTAGGTCATTGCGATGCCTGGCCGGTTTCGAGCAGTGTCTTGAGATCGCTCAAGATCCACGCCCAGCCACCGCCACCTTCGTGCAGTTTGGTGTCGCTCGTGGTTGCGCCTTCGATGTTGGGCGCATCTGTGACGTCGTGGGTGACGGTGAGCCTGGTCATGCCACCAAGTTCTTCGGTTAGCTCCCACAGGAGGTGGGTGAAGCCTTCTGCAACTGTGTCGGGAGAGAAAAAGGCACGCCAAGTTTGTTCGAGCCTCGAGGGAGGGTCGCACGCGATGACTTCGCCATCTATCAGCATCGCTGGTGCGCCGTGTGCCTGCATCTCCGGAGTTGCTGGCACCGCATAGGCGCCGCCGGGCCTGAGTTCGTAGTTGCTAGGTGCGTGGTACCCGTATTGGCCATTGATCGTGGGGTCGCAGATCGCGTCCCACACCTGTTGCATCGGCGCGTATATATAAATGCGATGCACGGTCGTCTTGCGGTCAGTTGTCGTCAACTGATTTCCTCCTACCTTTTGTCGGAGAAACCTAACGCAGAGAACGAGAGTTTTCTACAGCCACCAGAAGCCGTCGCAACTTCCCTGCGCGACGCGCATTAGCGCGGTTGTTTCGTAAATCATCTCGATGCTCGGCAACTCTCCGCTAGCAAGCTGTTGGCCTGCGGTTGGCCACGCTTGGCCGTGCACGAAATCGCGCGCCGCGGCTTTCACGTGGTTTGGGACCTTGCCTTCGTGCGTGCATTCGATAGCGCTCTTCTCATAGAGCGAGAGGTCCGACGTGGCCGTGGCTGTCGCTCGCGTCAAGTTCAACTTCAGATCGCACCGCAGTGCGTGTTGCTTGATTCCTTCGACGTAGTAGGTCGGGCCTTCTATCGCCTCTTGGTATTCGGATTGGATTCTTGACGCAGCCAGACACGGGCCACCCTTCGTTAGAGCGAGAACGGTCGTCGGGAGGAGCCGTCCGGATGTAGCGGCATCTAGCTGTACCTCTAGGTCGGACTCTGGATGCAGGCCGAGGCTCGTCGCGATTATCCATCGATACTCAGCCTCGGGAATTTCGTCGGTTTTCGCAAATACCGAAGAGAGGTAGGGCTCGAAAACTTCCTCGTCGACGAAAGTAAACGCGTCTTTGTCAGCTGATTGCAAAATCTGAAGCGTGCGTAAAGCCCGAGCTGTTCCGTCGGGGTTGATGCCTTCGACTTTGTCGGGGAGGGCGCCAAGCCAGCGCACAGCTCGCTCGGCCGGTCCGACGATGCTCGATTGGTGCTTCTGCAATAGGTCGGTGAGAGAAGTTCCGACGGTGTACGTCTGGAACAAAAGATCAAGCGCTGGCCGTGTCCGATCCGAAGCTTCTAGAAGCAAACGGACTCCAAGTCTTAGTTCTCGTTCTGCGATCATGCCGACGTCTGGCGGAACGGAGCCAATTGTGGCTAACGCGAGGAGTGCACGGCTCGATTCGATTAGTTCGGCAGTAAGGCTCGACTCGAACTCGCTCGTCGCATATCTCACTTGAATCAAGTCGCACTTGCCACCTCTAACCGCGATTCTGGCTGCCGTATCACCTGCTCTGAGAAGTGATTCGAAATCGTTGACGCCTGCTGGGCATTGCGGATCCGGACCTACGAATCTCGGGTCGTCGATGCCAAAGCTACGGGCGAGTTTCTCGACTCGTAGCCAGTCGTAGTCGGAATCAAGATCCGCGAGTTTGATCATCTGCTTGAACGCCGCCCTGTCTTGCTCTGTCGGTACCAGTCCCAAGAATGACCAGTTATATGCAAGGTCGAGCGATTCTGCTCGTGGATCTGATGGATCCACAAGCGCAGCCAACGGCACCTCAAATTCTGTTCCAGCACTCGCGCTAATCAATACCGCTGAACGGATCGCGAAGTCGCGATCGGCAAGGGCTGGCTCACCGAAGGTCGGGGTGTCGTGTGGGAACAGCGCATCCATGATTCTTTGCACTGCTCCGCGTCGCCATTCGACACCTAACGGCGCCTCCTCAGTAGTCGACAGAGCCCGAGCGCCAACGAATGTCGCGACAGCGATAGATACAAGGAGCAGTGCAGCTAGAAACTTCTTGTCAGACCGACGCAAGAGTTTTACGGGGTGTCCATGCAAACGGATTCGTAACGCATAAACGTTGGTCCGTCGTAATGCCTGCGTCCGATGCGCCGAGCGGACCGAACAGTATGGTTGATCGAACGGATCGACTGATCTGCAGTGATCGTGACGGGCACATCGTCGTAAGTGTGCGATTGGATTTTACCTAGGACCGAGGTTTCCCAACCTGCTTTGTTGTAGGTGCTGATGCGCCTTACGCCGTCGGGTCCGGTGATCGTGGCATCGCCGGTGGAGTTAACACCCCAAAGGTCGGTGAGTGTTGTGGATGTTGCCTCTTTGACGAAGAGGGTGGTAGTGCCTGACCATGACATGCGGTTGCAATAGGTGCCTTCGTCCGATGTGTCGAGCGTGTTGTTGGTCGTAGTGGTGAGATAGCCACTAGTGCCGCCACGCCACTTTACGTAGTAGTAATCGGACCATTGACTGTCTGCTTGTCTGAGTTCCGATGCTGATGGTTCAGGAAAGCTCGCCGTCGACACAGCGATAGCGATGACTGTAGTGATGATGAGACGTTTCATTTTTGGACCCCCACGATCCTTCGTTTCCAATAGACGAGTTCGATGCCTAGTAACAGATGAGTTCGTAGCGTTCGAAACCCGGACCAGCGAACGCTCTCTCGCCGACGTAACGACTTGATGTCACGATGTGGTTAACCAGATAGATCCTTCGACTGCTCGTGAACAGGATCGGGATGTCTTGGTATGAGTGCTTCTGGAGCCTGCCCTGCACGGTCGTCTCCCATATTGCGCTCCTGTCGCTATCGGTGTGTGCGACATCGGCAGGGGCGGAGATCACGACGTCACCACCGGATCCGACACTCCAAAAATCTCTCAGCTTCGTTGCAGTGGCTTTCTTGGCGTACAGGCGCGTCGTGCCTGACCATCGCATTCTGTTGCAGGTATTGGAGTCTGTCGAATCGATCCGGTTGTGACTCGTTGTGAAGAGGTAGCCATTGCTGCCGCCCCGCCATTTGAGGTAGTCGTAGTCGGTCCAGGTGCTGTTGTTCGTCCAAGAACCGTTGTCGGCGCGGTCGCCAAGTGCAGAGTTCGAGAATCCAGTGGTCGATATGGCAACGGCGATGGCTGCGATGAATGCGATGACGAAGATGCGTTTCATGTTTAGACCCCCACGATCTATTGGTTGTTCGTGCCTAGCAGACTCGCTCGTAGCCGTACGTTGCCGGCCCTTCGTAGGTTCTTGAGCCGACGACGATTTCCGATGACACGATGTGAGTTATCGAATTAAATCGTATCCCGGCGGTGAAGGTGATCGGGACGCTCTCAAATCTGTGTGTCTGAATATTGCCCGAGACTGTCGTATCCCAGGTAACACTCATGGAATCGGGAGCGGTCATTACGACACCTTCTGGAGCTGTGAACGCGAAGTCGCCGGTCGTGCTCGCACCCCAATAGTCGGTGAGCTTTGTGGCGGTTGCCCGCTTGGCATACACGACTGTCGTGCCAGACCAGGTCATGCGGTTACAAGAGTCGTCCGGACTGGTTGCATCGAGCGTGTTGTCGCTGACGCTCAGGAGAAAGCCAGGCTGACGCTTCCATCTGAGGTAGTCGTAGTCGGTCCATTGGCTGTCGGCGGCCTTGTACGCCGAAGCCGGACTAGAGAATCCAGTAGTAGCAACAGCCACTGAGATGAACGCAAGTGCGAAGACGCGTTTCATGTTTAGACCCCCACGATCTAATTGGTGTTGATGCCTAACAAACTTTCTCGTAGTTCACAATGATTGGCCCGTCGTATTTCTTAGTCCCAATGAAAATCTCTGCTGACACGACATGCCTCACCGAAGCGAAACGAATCCCAGCTGTGAAAACAACAGGAGTGGCTTCGAATCGATGGGCCTGGTTCGGACCCGCAACCGTCGTTTGCCAAATGGCACTCGTGGACGTCGGCGTCATTTGTACGACACCGTCCGGGGCTGTGAAAGAGACGTCGCCTTCGGCCCGAGCGCCCCAGTAGTCCGTGAGAGTCGTCGAGTCTGCGCGCTTCGCGTAGAGGACGCTTGTGCCTGACCACGTCATGCGGTTGCAGTAATGGGCTGCACTAGTGGCATCGATTCTGTTTTCGCTAGTTGTAAGGAGGAATCCGGGAGAGCGTCTCCATTTGACGAAGCCGTACTCGGTCCATTCGCTGTCTGCGGCCTTGTACGCCGAGGCCGAACTAGAGAATCCGGCTGTAGCAACTGCCACTGCGATGAATGCAATTGCGATAAGGCGTTTCATGTTTGGACCCCCACGATCCTTTAGTTCTGTTTTGTGGCTTGTCATTGAATTGGTCGTGCGCGCATTGCGACAGCTAAGAATCGAATCGCAGCGACGGCCGCGCCAAACAACAGGATTGGGACGGTGTGGCTGGGCCAGATACCGCCGAGAAGTTTGTTTGCGGCCACAGCGAGTGCGATCAGACCAATGGTGCTAAGCGCAAGCTTGGCTGGATTCCAGCTTGTGATTGCCACGACCAGGGCGAAGATCATCGCCATTATTTGAAGAAAAAATATCGCTACGTTCATTCGTTTAGCTTTCCATTTCTTCTCGAACCAGCTTTGCGTGCAGCATTAACAAACCCATTCGTAGCGTTGGAACGATGGTCCCCTATAGGAAGTGCTGCCGACCATGCGAGTTGAAGATGCCGTGTGATTTGTCGACCAGAACCAGTATCCGACAGTGAATGTGACCGGGTAATCCTTGTAGCTGTGAGCCTGTCGTGGACCTGCAATGGTTGTCTCCCATGTCGCACTCTTAGACGCTGCGTCGATCGAGACGCCTGCTGGAACGGAGGCTGAAACGTCTCCCGGTGTGCCGACGCTCCAATAGTCGATCAGCGTGGTTGCGGCGGATCCAGGAGCGTAAATCTTCGTAGTCCCCGACCAGGACATTCGATTGCAGTAGGTGCGCCAACTCGTGCCTCTGAGGTGGTTGTTGCTTATTCCTGTGATGAACCCTTCACGAAGACCTGTCCACTCAAGGTAATTCGAGTCCGTCCACTTGCTGTTGTTACTTCGGTAGGCAGACGCTGAATCAGATAACCCGGCGGTCGACACTGCAACGATGATCAACGCCGTGACAATGAGACGCTTCATGTTTGGACCCCCCACGATCCTTGAATTGCAAGCCTGATCTCGTTCGTGCACGACCGTACACGAATCATCTATGCCTGTCAACTGGAGCGAGGTCGCCAAGCGCGTCGGATCTAGCCCCACGAGGGTCGATTTTGGTCGGGGTGAGAGGATTTGAACCTCCGGCCTCAGCGTCCCGAACGCTGCGCGCTAACCAAACTGCGCTACACCCCGTGGTCGAACGACGGAGATAGTAGCGGTCACTATCGCACGTTCTTCTAGTGGCTAGTCATAGACGGATCGACAGCAAATTTGGCATGAAATACGCTGCGTATGTTTATATATACGAATCGTCGGTCACATGGAATCCGCGCAGGTAGGAGAAAAGATGACGCTTGATGTTTCGGGTAAGCATGTGCTTATTACTGGTGGCTCGTCTGGAATTGGCGCCGAACTCGCAGAACGGCTCGCAAGCATGGGCGCAATCGTCGGGATTGTCGCCCGCCGCGAGGACCGGCTACGCGAGGTGTTGCTGCGATGCGCGGCACACTCGCCCGACTCGCGTATGTGGACAGCGGACCTCGCAGACCCGAACGCGGTCGAAGCGCTGGCGAGAGACGTGTTGCGCGACTTCGGGACCGTCGACATTTTGGTGAACAACGCTGGCATTCCGAAGCGCAAGCACATCACATCGTTAGATGCTGAGACCGTCGCGACCGTAATGACAATCAACTATTTATCGCCAGTTCGACTCACACTCGCGTTGCTACCAGCGATGCTCGAGCGCGACAGCGGCACGATCGTGAACATCTCGTCGGTTGCTGCGACGCTGTCATCGCCCGGCGAGTCTGCGTACAACGCGTCGAAAGCGGCGCTGTCGGTCTTCTCTGAATCGGTCGCAGTCGATCTGTGGGAGACGGGGGTGAATGTACTAACCGTGTATCCAGGAGTAGTTGATACAGAACTATTCACGATCCCGGATAACGACCCGCTACCGGCTGTCATCGAAAGAATTCCGGTTAGCGAGATGGTCGACGGAATTCTCGCCGCACTAGATAGCGGAGTTGTGCAGGCATACGTTCCCGAATGGTTCCAGGGAATTGCTGCAGGAAAGGCTGCGAACGTTGATAGCTTCCTTGCGGGTACTGCGGAGTGGGTTCGCACCTCAGCGGGTACATGAACCATGGCGAGACGTATCCCCCAGGGCCAACAGACCCGAGAACGCATTCTTGCCGTCGCACTGCGCGAGTTTGCAGAGCGTGGCTACTCCGCGGTGTCCGTGGAAGAAATCTCAGAGACTGCCGGAGTTAGTAAGGGCGCCTTCTATTACTGGTTCGCGGACAAGGATGAACTCGGGCGAGAGTTGCAACATGACCTCTACGAGAGACTGACGACTGCATCTATGCGCGTACTCCAACCAGGTGAAGACATCCTGTCGGGTATGTTGCGATCGTTCCATTCGTACCTAGCAGCACTCGGCGATCTAGGTGAAGCACGCTTTTTTCTTCGCGATGCGTGGGTGATTCCCGCACTAGAGGAATCAGGACGGCGCGACCACGAGGACGCGATCGCGATGGTTCGGGGCATCTTGGTGATAGCCCGCGAACGCGGCGAAATAGTTGACCTTGATCCGGATGCACTAGCCCGCGTTTTGATGGGTGCTTGGGCCGAGGCCACATTGCACGTGCTGCGCACCGGTGAGCGGACCACGACAGTGGCGGTTGTCGAACATCTGATCCGATCATTGCGCCCGCTTGACAGGTCTAGCGCATTGCGTAAACCCAAGCAGAAAGTGAATGCAAAATGACCGAACAGCACCGACCCGTAGACCTCGCCGAGCGCGATCGAGCGCATCTGATACACCCGGTGACTTCACCGCGTGAGATGGCAGACCAGCCGTCGCGCTTGATTGTTGAGGGCGATGGTGTATGGATTACAGACGATCGCGGACGCAGACTCATCGACGGTTTCGCTGGCTTGTGGTGTGTTTCTGTCGGACATGGCCGCACTGAGATCATCGATGCCGTACGCGAACAGATGGAGACACTCGAGTACTTCACGACTTTTCACGGAAACTCACATCCCAAAGCGATCGAACTTGCCGAAAAGCTTTCGTCGATGTTTCCATCGGATTACGGCCTCAACCATGTGATGTTTAGCTCCGGTGGCTCCGAAGCGAATGAAACAAATATCAAGCTAGTTCGCCTGTATTGGGCGGTACAGGGTCAGGATCGTCGCTCGGTGATCGTCGCGCGGCATAACAGCTACCACGGCCTGACCATTGCGACGATGACAGCCACTGGCATCATGCCGATGCGTTGGAACTTCGGACCCGAAGCGCCGGGATTCGCCCACGTTGCTGCACCGTACTGTTACAAGTGCGAACTCGACCTTGAATACCCAGATTGCAAACTTGCCTGCGCTGATGAGTTCGCTCGCCTAGTTGAGCGCGAGGGTGCCGACACGATTGCTGCATTCATCGCCGAACCGGTGATGGGCGCAGGTGGAATCATTCCGCCGCCTGCTGGCTATTTCGAGCGCATCCGCGAGATATGTGACGAGCATGGCATCCTGCTGATCCTCGACGAGGTAGTCACCGGTTTTGGTAGATCCGGTTCGATGTTCGGGATGGAGACATATGGGGTTCGACCTGATGTTGTAACACTGGCTAAAGGAATCACTAGCGGTTATCTCCCGCTCGGTGCCTCTGTAATTAGTGATCACATCTGGGAAACGATTTCGACGCGACTTACCGATGGGATGCCGGTGAGCCATGGCTTTACATACTCAGGACACCCAACCTGTTGCGCGGCGGCATTAGCAAACATAGACATAGTCGAGTCTGAAGGCCTTGCAGAAAACGCAGCGGTCGTCGGTGCATACATGCAACAGAAACTGCATGACAGGTTGGCTGACTTCGACTGCGTTGGCGACATTCGTGGCGTCGGCCTAATGATGGGCGTTGAGTTCGTTGCTGACCGCACGACAAAGCGCGGGTTATCTCGGCCACATCAGTTCTGCACACGCGTAGAACATGAGGCATGGGAGCGAGGGTTGTACTGCCGAGCGATGGGGTTAGAAATGATCGGGCTTGCTCCGCCACTCGTGATTGACACGGCGATTGCGGATCAGATCGTCGACATTCTCGTAGCTTCGATTGAGGTCGTTGCTGCCGAGTTCATGCCAGCCGAACGAGCACACAAGGCAAAGCCGGCATCCGAGCGCGTCGTAAGCGTGAGCGAACTCTTCGATCGGATGCCGAGTCGGTTCAACCCTGGGCGAGCAGACGGTATCGATATTGTCGTGCAGTTCGCTCTCACTGGCGAAGGCGGCGGCACCTGGGTAGTCACGGTGCAAGATGGAAAACTCGAAGTCGCTACGCCAAGTCGCGAACTCGCAGACGTGACTCTCACGATTCGGGCCACCGCTGCGGATTATGTGCGCATTGCGAATGGGGATCTCAGCGGCGCCGACGCTTTCGCGACGCAGAGACTCGCAATCGATGGGGACCTTGGCAAGGCAGCGGTGCTCGGCAAGCTTGGCTTGATGTAACTCGATGAGAATGGCCAATGGCTGCTTGGGACTCGGCTGTGCATGTCTGTGAGTAAGGCGCCTACTACGGCGCTCATTACTGGTGCATCATCGGGAATCGGAGCAGATGTCGCTCGCGTCCTCGCTCTCCGTGGCACCACAGTGGGCATAGTCGCGCGGCGTCAGGACCGTCTCGAGGCTGTCTTAGATGAATGCCGCCGGACTGCTCCAGATTCGCAGATGTGGGTAGAAGATTTGGAGATTCCAGCGGCTGCCGAGCGTGTAGCGGACGCGGCGTGGGATGCGTTCGGCCATCTCGATGTATTGGTGAATAATGCCGCAATCCCGAGCGTGCGTCATGTGGCTGCTCTTAGCTCCGAGGAAGTTGAGCGCGTGATGCAGGTGAATTTTCATGCGCCGGTACGGCTGATTTCCGCGTTGCTCCCTCGATTGATTGAGAGGAACTCCGGCACGATCGTCAATGTGTCGAGCCTCGGTGGAAGGCTCGGAATCTTGCACGAGGCTGCCTATTGCGCAAGCAAATTTGCGTTATGCGGATGGAGCGAAGCAATGGCGCTCGACTTGTGGGACTCAGGAATAGCGGTGAAGTTGATCATTCCAGGGGCAGTGGATACTGAAATTTGGAATCATCCCGATGCGGAGCCTTCGCCATATGACGTCACAAAGGTCCGATCCGTAGACGTAGCCGAACAGATCGTGGACGCGATTACCTCGGACACCTTTGAGCACTACATCCCCGACATGCGTGCAGTGGTCGAGTACAAGACAGCGAAGATCGATAAGTACTTTGCGCGGTCGATCGAGGCGATGCGCTGATCCCATCTTCGGTTCATGGGGACGACACCCTTATTATTTAGATGTGGGCAAGTCGGGAATCGGTGGTAGCGACAAGACGGCGAGTTCTAGCTCTCCGCGTCCGCGGCTAGGTCGTGACCAGCGTCGGGAAGCCATTCTTGGTGCGGCGGCCGATGTCAAATTGATCTGATCGTTTGTAGAATTCTTCGTCGCGGTTAGCGGACCCGAGTATCACTCCTAGTACACCGCCAGCGGCTATGCGGCAGCCCGCTATTTTGGTATCGACTGTGGCAACGCGCGACACCTGGGTGATCGATGTCTCCCACCGCAGTGTCTCTTCAATGACTGAAGGGATTAGATCGCGACCGTTGCGCACTCGGTCCATTAAGTCTGGGTGGCGGAGTAGAGCAGTTAGGGCATTGCCAAGCACACGGAAAGTGGTTTCGGCGCCGGCGGGCAGTAATAGGCCCAGAAACCCGTAGAGCTTTCCGTCGGTGAGTTGTTCCCCGTCGATCTCAGCGTGCACGAGATCGCTGAGAAGGTCATCCTTTGGGTCAATTCGTCGGGCTTCTACTAACGGTTTTAGATAGGCCCGCATGGCGGCGGCTGCCGCAAGCCCGATTTCTGGGTGTATCGGTCCGCCGTTGATCTGCTCGGCCCATTCATGGAACTGTTCGCTGTCTTCGAGTGGGATGCCGACGATTGCACAGATGACGCGTACCGGGTACTTCTTCGTAATGCACGAACTAGGTCGGCTTTACCTAGAGGGGCGATTGCATCTAAGTACATCCCGATGGTTGGCCGGACGACAATGTCATCCCATTTCTTGAGTTGTGAGGCTCGAAATGCATGCGCTACGAGATTTCTATAAGACCTATGTTCTGTGCCATCCATTGCGAGGATGAGTTCACCCATATATGGCTCCATGAACTCGCCGTTTATCGACGACGAAAATGTCTTAGGGTCCCGCAATACTCGTTCAACGTCTTCGCGGCGCGTTATCTGTGACAGTGTTCGACCCATTCCCATCAGGCTGTCGCTCGTTTGGATCACGGGACAGCCTTCGCGGGCGCGCTGCCACTGTTCATAAGGTTGGCCGGTGACGGAGTCAACTTCTTGGAATTCGAAGGTTGTGTGATCCGACATGCAAGGGTCCTGCTTCCTTATGGTTACGGATCGGCGGCCTAAGCCAGGGATTGTGGAGCTTGGGCAATGTTCTCAAGCATGAGGCCTGCTAGTTCTGGCCGGCAAATCAACAGGTCAGGTAAATACGGGTTCTCGTTGTTGTAGATGAGATCGCTGCCATCGAGGCGTGAGCAGTGCAAGCCAGCGGCCCTAGCGACTCCGACTGGAGCGCAGGAGTCCCACTCGTACTGGCCACCGGCGTGCGCGTAGACATCGCTGACGCCAAGGAGTACTGACATTGCTTTGGCACCAGCGGAACCCATCGCGACTAACTCCATGTTGAGTGTCTCTGCGAGGTAGGTATTGAGCGCTGGTGAGCGAGTTCGCGACACGACGAGGCGCAACGAACCGTCCGTAGCTGGTGCACGTTCAACGACTGGTTCCATGTTTAGAACTAGTCGAGCGCCAGGCAGCGCAACCGAAGCGGCGATAGGCGCACCGCTAGAAACGAGAGCGACATGTACTGCCCAGTCCGATCGACCCTCGGAGTATTCGCGTGTGCCGTCAACAGGATCAACGATCCAGACACGGTCAGCAGAAAGGCGAACAAGGTCGTCTTTCGATTCTTCAGAAAGTACGGCGTCATTCGGCCTGTGCTTCGCGAGTTCGGCGAGAATCAAATCGTTGCTGCGTGAGTCGCCGAGCGCCTTCAAATCGGTCTCGCTGATGCCAGTGCTAGTTGCCTCGGCCCTGATCTTGAGGAGCAACTCGCCAGCAATCTTGGCGATGTGGGCCGCTAAGTCGTGGTCGTTCACGCTTCGATAGGCGCAGTTGCGGCCAACACTCGTTTTGCTGCTCTGCGCAGCACTCCAGCGTCGACCGGCTTCACGAGTATTTCGTCGGCGGCGGCCCGCTGTGCGAGTAAGCGATCGGCTTCGCGGTCGAGCAGCAAAATGATCCTGCTTACTGGAATGCGACCTGCTTCTTCAGCGAGGCGCAGTTCGATCGCGCAGGCGATACCACCCATGTTTGCTATCTGCATGTCAAGAATCACAAGTTCCGGGGCATGCTCTTTGACGGATTTGATTACGTCCTGGCCACGCACAACTTCGACGACGCTGCAGTCGTCGGTGACGAATGCTGAACGAACTTGGTTGCGGACCCAGTCAGCGTCGGCGGCTACGAGAATTGTGGTCATGAGTGGCTGACGTTACCTGCCGCGTTAGGTCGATCGCCGAAGAGGTGACCTGCGATCTCACCGAGGCTGTCCAGGTCGTGGACATCGGCAGATAGCAACGGAATCTTCGAGATGGGAGTATCGGGGATTAGTTCGTGAACCTTGCGCAATTCGTTCGTCTCATATTCGACCATCGTTTGTAGATCAGCGAGAAGCTTGTATCGCTCGACGAGTCCCGGGTTCACTGGATCGGCGGCGGCAGCCAGCTTATTCAGAGAACTCGCTGGAGTCTCCGTAAAACATGGGTGCACGCGATTGACCACTAGAGCATCGATGCTCAACTCGTAGTCGCTCAATCGCAATGCGAAGTACTCGGCTTCTGCGAGCGCGTCGCGTCTTGGTGTTGTGATGAGAACAAATGAAGTCGTCTCTGCGCCGATGAGCGACTGAACGACTGCAGCGCGTTCACGAAAACCTTGCTCCATGCCTTCGAAAGCGCGAAAGAATGCGATCACATCGTCGATTACATCGCGGCCGACGACGCGGGCGATCGTGCGTAAGAGCGTCTGCATCGCATAGCTAGCAACCTTCATGTAGGCGCGTGTCGGTGCCATTAGAAGCGCGAATATCCGATTGTCAAGTAGTTGCAGAAGTCTGCCAGGAGCTTCAACGAAGTCGAGCGCATGGCGGGTCGGCGGGGTGTCTACGACCACGAAATCGAAGCCGCCCGTGGTGTGGAGTTCGTGAAGCTTCTCCATCGCCATGTATTCCTGCGTGCCGCCGAGGGCACCAGAGACGTTCCGGTAGAAGCGGTTGTCGAGGATTCGCGCGCACTGTTCGGGGTCAGTCGAATAACGCTCGACGAGGTGATCGAAAGTGCTTTTGGTGTCGAGCATCAAAGCCGAGAGCGACCCAGCTGAGAGATACTTCGGGTCCCAAAGTTCGTGTGCAATCTCGGTTGCGGCATCGGACAATGAGTCGAGGCCCAGGGCGTTGGCTAGGCGTCGTGCAGGATCAATTGTTACTACGCAAGCGTTGCGACCACGTCTGGCTGCTTCTAGTGCGATTGCTGCTGCCGTGGTGGTCTTGCCTACGCCCCCTGTTCCGCAACAGATGACAACGGCTCGTTCGTCTACGAGAGCATCGGCCGCAGTCATTGCTTAGCTACTTCGTCGATGAGTGCCGAAGCGAGGACTCCGATGTCTGCGCTATCGATCGCAGGCGAGGAGATGAACGGGAGTCTTAGCTGTGGCAGCGCGATCCGATCAGTTAGGCGCTCGAGTTGCTCTTCTTGCAACTGATATCGCCTTGATGCGAATTCGACGGCACTTGCTAGGGCTTGTGCTTCGGGAACTGAATCGAGGTCGCATGGCTCTGTTGGCGGTTTTGAAACGCAACCGTTGACGACGATTGCGCCGAGTTGCACGCCGACTCGGTCTTCGAGAGCAAACGCGGTGTCGATGAGTTCATTGACGGGTGTCTCTTCTGGAAGAGTCACGAGAATCACCTGGCATCGATCGCCGTCGCTCAACATCTCGACAACGCCTTGTGCTTGCTTGCGCACGGGGCCAACACGGATCGCGTCGAGGAGCCCAGAAGGAGACATCAAGAATGAAACAGCGTGACCAGCGGCAGGCGCGTCGAGGACTATTAGATCGGCGGCGCCGGCGACCTCTAGCTGCTTGAGTTTGCCGAGAAGAAGGATGTCCTTCATGCCCGGAACGGCGTTAGAAACGACTTCGAGAGCGCCACTTGCTGCTAGTCGGCGCGACACGCGTCCCATCCCATGGTCGCCGAGATATTCGACGAGCGCCTCGTCTGCCGTGAGGGTCCTAGCTCGTATCCCTGGAGCCAAGTCGATCTCTTCATAGTCGAGTTCTGGCAACCCGAACGCTGCGGTGAGGCCCGACTTGCCTTCGACTTCTACGATAAGAACGCTCAGCCCGGCACGTGCTGCTGCGACTGCCATTGCGGCGGTCACGGTTGTCTTGCCGACCCCGCCTTTGCCGGCAACGATCAAAACCCGTGATCGCGTGCAGAAGGAGGCGAAATCCATTGACCCGAGACGCTAGTAGAGCAATTATGCGACAAGATCTGCATCAGAAATCGAAGAGGACACTCAGGTGCGCCGCGACTGCTGGGCTGGTGATTGCTTGCGTCTCGGTCTTCGCTCAACATGCAGATGCAGACGTTGACGTTGTTGATCTGAATGGCATCGACGTTGTGCAGATCAACGGTCTGATCGACCCGCCGAACGCGTCGTTGTTGAGCGGCGCAATCACCGATGCCGAAGATCGCGACTCGACACTTCTGGTGATTCAACTCGATAGTAAAGGCGCGCTCGATGTTGATGTCGAAGCATTGCATGAACAGATTTCGACCGCGACTGTGCCGATCGTCGTGTGGATTGGACCCGCTGGATCGACCGCTCGTAGTGCGGCTGCCTACTTAGTCGAAGCCGCACCATATGTATCAATGGCAAGCAACGCATCGATCGGGTTCTGCGACTGGGTTCTCCTGGATTGGGGTCAACTAGACGACCGAGCCCCTGCGTGCGAACCGCGCAGAACCATGAATGCCGCACAAGCGCGTGAGGCAGGATTGGTTGATCGGATCGACGCATCGCTCAGAAATTTGCTGACGGAACTCGACGGAACAACTATCGAGACCGGCATTGGTGACAAGGTCAAGCTCTCTACCAAGGTCGTCGTGCCGGGTGAAAAGGGTGGCGATCCGACGACCTCGATCAATCAGGACTTGCGGTTTCAAAAGCTGAGCGTTTTCGATCAACTTCTACACACATTGAACGCCTCGTGGGTCGCGTATTTACTCTTCGTCATGGCGATCTCTCTCATCGTTTTTGAGTTTTATGCAGCGTCGATCGGTGCAGCGGCTGTAGTCGGTGCGATCTGCCTCGTTTGTGCCTTAGTTGGCTTTTCTCATTTGCCCGTCACTTGGTGGGGCGTTGCCCTTCTCGCACTAGGACTCGGCGCACTAACCATCGACTTGCAAGCTGGCGGTGTTGGTTTCTGGAGCGCGGTTGGCATCCTTGACATGATCGCCGGTTCGATCATGCTTTACGGAGGGTCGGCACAACTCGACTTGCGGTGGTGGACGATCGCGCTCGTAGTAACAGGCACAATTGCGTTTTTCGTTGGTGGACTTCCAGCCATGATGCGGACGCGATTTTCGACACCGACCATTGGCCGTGAGGGGATTATTGGCGAGATGGGTACTGCCGAGACTGACATCGGCACCGATGGCGTTGTGAAGGTCCGTGAAGCGTTATGGAAAGCGCGCACCAACCGTGCGACTCCGATAGCTAGCGGCGCTGTGGTCAGAGTTGTTGCGGTTGAAGGTGTTGCTCTTGAAGTCGAACCCGAAATTGGCGGCGCCGAGGACTACAGAGAAAAGGCCAAAAAGCGCAAATCTGGCGACTGATATCCCTTCGGCTCAACGGGTTTGACGGAGAGGCACACTTAGCTCTACGTTCCACGCTTGTCAGAGGTTTTTGCCAAGGGGGATACGTTGAGCCTTGATCTGAGCTACCGCGCGTGGCACGACGAAGCAAGCTGTCGCGGCGAACACCGCCACCACTTTTATCCGCCGACATCCCACGAACGACGCGAAGAACGAGATCGACGCGAGCGTCAAGCCAAGTCGCTCTGTGCCCTCTGCCCAGTGCGAGGCGAGTGTCTTGATTACGCACTTATAGAGAACGAAGTCTTTGGAATCTGGGGTGGCCTCAATGAACTCGAGCGACGCCACTTGAAGGTGCGCCGGTCTTCATAGCGAGTCTGTAGTAGCGATCGCGCGCGGCCCCGCGATCCTGTCGTCCCCTCGGCGGCGGGTGACGCCTTCACGGTCGAGTTGATTCACTATCGGCATCGCGTACTTACGCGTTGTCCCGAGCAAATCACGAATATCGGCGACAGCCAAGGTTCCTCGTTCTATGACAGCGCGTGAAATCATCTTCCTCGCATCGTCGAGCGCCACGGCTGAAAACACAACACCGTCTAGGTATACAACTACGCCTTCGCGCACGAGGGCGCGCTCGATACGTTTTTCGATTCGGAGCTCATCCGCAGTTGGCGGATTGAATGGCCTTGCTCGTAGCGCTTCCACGAAGCGCTTTCCGTCGGCTGTTTGTGATGCGAGTCCAACATGATCGACAGATCTGATTAGTTCGCGGTCGGTTACGAGAGATGGCTGATCTTTGAGCACAATCTTGAGTTGCGTTGGATCGACACTCATTGCTGCGCTTAGTGCAGTCAACTCCATTCCAGGAATATCTGGTTGCGCTGCGTGAAATGCCAGCACTTTGACCAGTACGGCCTCCCTGATGACGCCGACTCGTTGCGCAGACATGACTGCGTCGCTAGCGCGCACGGCCACCCCGGCATCGACGAGTCTTGAGATGAGTTCGTTGGCATCAACTCGATTTAGCCCGCGGAGCCGCACGACATCGTCGACTGTGAGGACTTCGCGTTGAGCGAACAAGAGGTCGTCTGGTTGCAACCGGCAACGCTCAATTGCTGCGACCGTCCGGCGCGGCGGTTCGACATCGACCACGACAGCGCCACCGACTGTCGCCCTACGACCCGAGCTTCGCAAGACGAGTCTGTCACCAGGAGCGAGTGGCAGGCCCTCGGGTAGCCGTACCCGGCCAATACGACGAGCCTCGTCGAGTACTCGCCATCGAACGCGATATTCGCCCGAACCGATGTGCGCTGTCAAGAACCCCCGGGCCGGCAGTCGTTGGCCAGCGGCCTCGAGAATTTCGACATCGACTGCGGCTGGAGTAGCCCACAATCCGGGCAGCACTAGAGCATCGCCACGATGAACATCGGTGTGATCGATCCCTGCGAGGTTGAGAGCGACACGACTACCGGGGTCAACGCGGTCGAGCCGTTGGTGGTGGCTCTCGATAGCACGCACTCTTGCCGTGCGGCCGCCAGGTTCAATGAGGACCTCGTCGTCGATCGACAGCGAACCGAGCGTGAGAGTTCCGGTAACGACCGTCCCCGCCCCCTTCGCGGCAAACACTCGATCGACCCAAAGCCTTGCTCTACCCAAATCTTTTGCGCCAGGTGCAGAGCGCAATACACCGTCAAGTTTTTCGCGTACCTCATCTAGGCCACGGCCACTCAATGAGTCAGCAACCACGACCGTCCAGTCGGCAAGATTCGTATCCTCGAGGTGATCGGCTAACTCGAGCTGCGCGAGTTCCAGAGTTTCGTCGTCTACCAAGTCAGCCTTGGTGATCACGATCATCCCGTGGCGGATGTCGAGTAGTTCGAGAATCCGGACGTGTTCTTCTGTCTGTGGCATCCAGCCTTCGGTAGCTGCAACTATGACCATGGCGATGTCTACAGCGCCGACACCTGCGAGCATGTTCTTGACGAAGCGAACATGCCCAGGAACGTCTACGAATCCAACTTGATGATCGCCGATTGTCGCGAATGCGAAGCCGATGTCGATCGTGAGACCGCGAGCTTTTTCCTCAGGGAATCGATCAGGGTCAGTACCTGTGAGAGCGAGAACCAGCGAAGATTTTCCGTGGTCTACGTGACCAGCAGTAGCGATAACCCTCATCGAGATGTTGTGAGGGCGACTAGTGCATCAGCGAGTGCGGCGTCACATTGACCGTTGACGCTTCGCAGATCTGCGACCAAAGCATGGTCGCGTGCGATCGCGACAATCCTGCGCTCGCGTAATTGAGCTAACGCCGCGTCGACATTGTCTGTGGCGAGAGCAACGGCGATTGACGGGATTGTGAGCCCCGGCAACGAACCGCCGCCAGCAGCTGCGTGCGAATCGATCACCTTCGCGCTCGGCACTCTCGCTGTGATTGCTTCTGCCCGGTTTCGCAATTCACTCAGCGGAGCAGACGCCATCTGCCAAAATGGGATGTCCTCTACGACAGATCCGCGCAAGTAGCTCAGAGCGACAGATTGCAACGCGGAAAGTGTGAGCTTGTCTGCGCGCAACGCGCGTGCGAGTGGATGACGAGCACAAGCTTCGACCAGGTCGCGCCGTCCGGCGATGACGCCTGCCTGAGGTCCGCCAAGAAGCTTGTCGCCTGAAAAAGTAACGAGTGCAGCTCCATCGGTGAGGCACTGACGAATGCCGGGTTCGTCGGATAACCAACTTGGTGGCGCGTCGAGCCATGGCGTTGTCGAGTCGAGTAGACCGCTTCCCGCATCGACTACGACATCGATACCAGTTTCGGCGAGTTCAGTAATGGCGGGTTGCTCAGTAAATCCGATCATGCGGTAGTTCGAAGCATGTACTCGCAAGAACATCGCTGTCGCTGGTGACTTCGCACCGAGAAAGTCAGCGGCGCGAGTGCGATTCGTCGTGCCGACCTCGATGAGTTTGGCTCCGCTCTCACGCAACACGTCCGGGACTCGGAATCCTCCACCGATTTCTACGAGTTCGCCACGCGAGACGACAACTTCACTATCGCGAGCTAGCGCGCCGAGCACCAGCATGACTGCAGCCGCGTTGTTGTTGACGACGATGGCTGCTTCTGCTCCCACAGCCATTGCTAACAGGTGGCCCGCATGGTCGTGGCGAGAGCCGCGCTTGCCGGTTTCGAGCTTGTATTCGAGATTCGCGTAGCTCGCAGAGCCCGTTACTGCCGCGAGGGCCCTTTCTCCGAGGGGAGCGCGACCGAGGTTCGTGTGAAGCAGCACTCCGGTGGCATTAATCATCGGGCCCAATAGTTCACGTGCGGTCGATGTCGCGGAAACTCTTGCTATCTCGATCACTTCGGAGCGCGAGATTGCGCAACCTTCTTCGATGCTCGTCCGTGCATCGTCGATGGTGCGGCGCGCAATTTCAGTGAGAAGCGCCTGAGGAAGGTCAATTGCACCGAGACCTACGAGGACTTGTTCGACGCTCGGTAGAGCGCGGCGTGGATCGGTCACGATCCCTAGCGTAGAACCAGCAGTGCGCCGGTAACCTTGTGGGATGCCACAAGCAGTCGAGGTAAGAGAAGCCGCGACGTTGATACTCGTGCGTAACATGCCAGATCTGCATGTGTTTATGCTGCGTCGCAACCCGAATTCCGTTTTCGGGCCTGGAGCGCATGTATTCCCCGGCGGCGCAGTCGATACGGTCGACTCCGACCCGAATGTCTACGCGCGGACTCATGGTATCGATGACGGTCGAGCGTCGCGGCTTGTCGGAGTGGCTAACGATGGGCTCCGCTACTGGCTCGCAGCTGCTCGCGAGGCGTTTGAAGAGTCCGGATTTCTGCTCGGATCTGGCAGGGCTGAGTTCCATCAGGAACGCGACGCCATTAACTCCGAAACCGCATCCTGGCCATCGGCGCTAGACAAACATGATGTCGAGATGGATCTCGGATCAGTTGGAATCTTCGCCCACTGGCTGACACCGGAAGGCTCGCCACGTAGATACGACACATGGTTTCTGATCGCGGCGGCGCCAGACGATCAAGAAGGACGCCACGACGATAACGAAGTGGTCCACTCAGAATGGATGCGACCAGGCGAGGCTTTACAGCGGTGCCGCGAAAAGGAAATTGATCTCATCTTCCCGACGCTTCGGACTCTGATGGCGATCGCACGATTCTCTTCGAGTGCGCGGCTGATGGCAACGGTGCTCGAAGCTCAGCGAGATGATGTCCCGCTAGTGGTCTCGGAAGGTTCGGGCGAACGTATCTGGCTCCCGGGAGATGACCACGACGGGGCGCGACGCGGATGGCGGCCACTCCGCTCGAGGCTCGAACTCGACATGCGGCTCGAACAAACATTCCACGACACCGAAAACGTCGCATGACCAATATGGCGCCAGGCGTGCCGTCGGCGATCTCTCAACTAGTCCGCAGAATCGTTGCGCCGAACCCGGGACTAATGACGGGCCCTGGAACGAACACTTACCTTGTCGGCGTTGACGAAGTAGCTGTCATCGATCCGGGTCCTGACGATGCTGGCCATGTCGAAGCCATCGTCGGCGGAGCGATGAAAGAACGGGTCAGATGGATTCTGTTGACGCACACGCATCCAGATCATTGGCCCGCGGCGGAACGCTTGCAGAAAGCAACGGGCGCGACTCTGGCTGCGTTTGGAAAGTCTCCGAAGGCGGATGGCTTTGATCTGAAAGTTGATCGCGAACTCAACGAAGGCGATGTTGTCGAAGGTACGGAGTTCGGCCTGAACGTGATGCACACACCGGGCCACGCTCCAAATCACCTCTGCTTCTTCCTTGAAGAAGAACGGTCCCTATTCACGGGTGATCACGTTCTGAATGGCACGACCACTGTTGTTAGTCCGCGACGTGGTGGCGACATGGCTGCGTATCTCTCTTCTGTCGACCGGATGCAAAAGATCAAGCGCCTCGCGCGAATACTGCCAGCGCACGGGGATGTGATCGACGAGCCGGCGATGAAACTCGCCGAATACGTCAAGCACCGAAAGATGCGGGAACGCCAGATTGTCGCGGCGCTCAGCGAAGGACCACTGCGGATCGGTGCGATCGTCGCCGCTCTATATACCGACACTCCAAAGGGCCGCCCGGGCGGGTTACCTGCGGGATTGATCGACATGGCTAAACAACAAGTGCATGCGCATCTCATCAAGCTTCGGGCAGAGAATAAGGTCGAAGGGACAACGTTTACGGCCCCATGGGCGTCTAGTTAACCCACTCCGAACGGCGGTTTTCGTACCGGCTTAGGTAAGTTCAGGTGGTCAATTTCGTGGTCGTATTTCTTGTGGGAGCAATAGGCGATGGCCGCAATTCTTGTAGCAAATTCTGTTCGCAAGGTGTACCGGAGCGCGGGCGTAGAGGTTGAGGCTCTCAAAGGTGTTGACCTAATTGTCAATGCTGGCGAATGGGTCTCGATTATGGGACCATCGGGTTGCGGTAAGACAACGCTCCTCAATTGCTTGTCAGGCCTAGATGACATCGACGATGGAAACGTCGAGTTGAGTGGTGCAGGCCTCCACGCGATGAGCGATGCCGAACGCACGCGGCACAGGGCGCGTTCGATGGGTTTCATTTTTCAGGCATACAACTTGATCCCAGTTTTTAGCGCTGTAGAAAATGTTGAACTCCCTTTGCTTCTAGGCGGGGTTCGTCAGAGCGAAGCGCGCAAGCGCGCGACAGAGACACTCGAGCGTGTCGGCTTAGGCCATCGCCTACGTAATCGTCCGGCTGAGCTTTCCGGCGGTGAGCAACAGCGCGTAACCGTGGCGCGAGCGCTAGCCGGAAAACCGTCGGTCGTGTGGGCTGACGAACCAACTGGCGCCCTCGACTCTGAGACAGCCGGAGTCGTAATGGAGTTACTCGCAGACCTGCACCGCACCGATGGCATCGCGATGATTGTTGTAACCCACGATGAAGAGGTAGGCAACCAGGCGCAGCGCATGGTGACCATGCGCGACGGTCGAATTGTCGGCGACCGCCAAACAGCCAAGACGTGGGCATGACTTTTGTCTTGGTGATGGTGACGGTCCTTTCCGCGCCGTTCATCATCACACTCATTTTTCGACCGACATTGCGTCGTCTTGCTGTTCGCAACGCGATCCGGCGGCCTCGCGAGAGCGCTCTCGTAATTGTTGGGTCACTGCTCGCGACCGCCCTAATAACAGCAGCACTTGTCGTTGGCGACTCGTTCGGTTCATCGATACGCAACTTCGCTTACACAAAGCTCGGACCGATCGACGAGGTCGTCGCCGTTATCGGCGATCTAGAGTCAGAAGCCCTAGCGGCGCGCATAGCGGCGTTCGAGCACCCGCAAGTAGAGGGCATCCTCGCCATCGCGACGATGCCAGTTTCGGCTGCGACTCTAAGAAACGGCGAAGCGCTTACGGCATCACCGAAGGCTCAACTCTTGGAGATCGACTTCGAGGCTGCTAGGACCTTTGGCGGAGACGAGAAAGCCACCGGAATTTCTGGACCGACGCCTCTGAGTGGCACAGCAGTCGTCGGCGAGGATCTCGCTCGAGAACTTGGTTTGACTTCTGGCGACGAATTCACAGTCTTTGCGGGCGAGGGTTCTATAACGCTCGTAGTAGATCGCGTGATCGCGCAAAAGGGAATCGCTGGGTACTGGTCTGGTTTTGAATCGAAGTCGTACAACGCATTCGTCGCTCCAGGCACCATCGCATCCCTTAGAGCCGCGGCTAACGAGGTCGGCCAACCGCCGTCATTCGGCTTCGTGGTTTCGAACGTTGGCGGGGTCGAAACAGGCGCTGAGCAGAGCGAAGTAGTCGCCAAAGCGCTTGGCGCGAGTCTCAACGGGATCGCCGCGAATGTCGCGACGGTCAAGTTTGACTTGCTCGAGAATGCTGATGAAGCTGGGGCAAATCTCACTGGCCTCTACAGCGGAGTCTCGTCGTTCGCTGTTTTTGCGGGGATATTGCTGATGGTGAACATCTTTTTGATGCTCGCTCAGGAACGCCGATCCGAACTCGGCATGATGCGCGCTATGGGACTCAAGCGCCGATCGCTCGTGATGGGGTTCGCGAGCGAAGGCTGGCTGTACGCCATGGTCGCAGCGACCGTTGGTACTGCGGTTGGTGTAGGCATCGGACGTCTAGTGGTGATTGGCGCTGCGGGCATATTTGGATCCGGAACAGGGGAGTTATCGCTCGACCTCGTATTCGCATACGACGGCGCGAGTCTTGCTACCGGATTCCTTGTAGGACTCGCGATAGCTCTCGTCACCATCGTGGCGACATCGGTGGGGACCGCATTCTTTAACGTGATTGCGGCGATACGCGATATCGATGATGTGCGCCCAAGACGCTTTCGTTGGTTGCGTATCGCTTGGGGAGCAATCAGGGTCGTGTTCGGTCTGATGATCTTGATGACTGGATTGTCTGACCCAGCTGCGGTGCTCGTAGTTGCTGGCGTTCCTCTGGCAGTCTCAGGTGCCTATTCTTTGCTGAGAACGCTAATCGGAACTCGTCGTTGGGCTGTCACAGGCGCAGCCGTTTCGGTGTTGGCATGGTCGGTCATCGGCGTTTCTATTTCGGTAGCGGTCGAAGCAGAGCTCAACATTGACGCGTTCGTCGCGCAGGGTATAACAGGTGTGCTTGGCGCCGTTGCGCTACTCACCGAATACCAACACGAGGTCGGGAGTCTTCTCGCGAAACTGACGCGTGGCTCCCTTACGGTGCGGCTAGGGCTTGCTAATCCATTGGCTCGGCGCGCACGTACCGCATTCACGATCGGTCAGTTCGCAATTGTCGTCTTCATCCTTGTGTACATTTCGGTCCTTGCGCACATGTTCGGTAATCAGGTCGATGAGTTCACGACACAAGTCTCGGGCGGCTACAACGCATACATCGCTTCGAACGATGCGAACCCGATTCCGACGGACGACCTTGTAGCGCGTTCGGACGTACGCCATATAGCTTCGCTCACGCGACTTATTGCCGAGATCCAAATTCCGAATCTTGACAAGCCCCGACATTTCCCTATGACTTCGTTCGACCACGAATGGCTGAGCGGTGGAGCGCCAACGCTCGAATCGAGAGGGAATTACCCGTCCGACGAAGCCGCATACCAAGCTGTTCTAGACAACCCCAACTTCGCGATGGTCGATGAGTTTTTCTTGTCAGACGGAGGCCCGCCGGCGGCTGCAGTACGTATTGGAGACAAGTTCACTGTCGTCGATCCGGTGTCAGGTAACTCCAAGGAACTGACCGTCATCGCGCAGTCAGCCGACGATTTGCTACGCAATGGTGGACTCATGAATCCCGATGCGATGCGAGAGGTCTTTGGCGACAGGGTTGTACCGAATCGTCTTTTCATTCGCGCTGACGATCCAGCGGCGTTGTCTAAGGATGTCGAAGCCGAGTATTTCTCGTTTGGCGCTCAGGCAGATCCATTCGAAGTACTCGTTGCTGATTTTGTTGCTCAACAGAACCAGTTCTTTGGGCTGATGAGATCCTTCCTAGCAATCGGTCTCGTAATCGGGATTGCTGGCATTGGCGTGATCATGGTGCGCGCCGTTCGCGAACGGCGCCGCCAGATCGGAGTGTTGCGCGCTCTCGGATTCCAAGCCAACTCGGTGTCGTCTGCGTTTGCTGTAGAGGCTGGGTTTCTCGCCATCGAAGGGACGCTTGTTGGAGTGCTACTCGGCTTTGTGTGCACTTGGTCGATAACTACAACGGATGACTTCGGTGCCGGTCTCACTTGGGGTGTTCCGTGGTTTCTAGTGATCGGCTTGGTCGCGCTCACGCTTTTGGGAGCACTCGGCGCAACTCTCGGGCCCGCGAGGAGCGCAGCGAAAATCAAGCCGTCTGTTGCATTGCGAATAACCGATTAGCGGTTGTTGGGCTAACTGGATTTTTCGACGAGATCAAAAATTCGCGCGGTGCAGCCTGTCATTTCTGGCGGTGGGAAAAGGTTTTCGGAAATGTCTAGCGCCAGACGGCGGAATTCGATCGCCGCAGCACTCGCTGGAGCGCTAAGCAAGACGGGTTTTCCTTCATCGCCCGAACTCGCGACATGAGGTTCGATGGGGATGCGTCCGATTAACTGCGCGGCAGTGAGTTTCGAAAGGCGCTTGCCGCCACCGCTTCCGAAAATTTCGTGTTCCGTTCCGTCGGGAGCGACGTAAGCCGTCATGTTCTCGACGATTCCAAGAATCTTCACATAACTGCGCCGCGCCATGTCGGCGACGCGAGCTGCAACCTTCTGCGCGTTCTTTGCTGGTGTCGTAACAACCAGCAATTCAGCTTGAGGAAGCAGACGCGACAGCGCCATCTGGATGTCGCCGGTGCCGGGGGGCATATCTATGAGCAGATAGTCGAGTTGGCCCCACGCCACATCCGTAAGGAACTGTTCGAGTGCCTTGGCGAGGATGAGCCCACGCCACATGAGCGCCGTGTCTTCGTCGTCGAGCAAGAGACCCATTGAGACGACTCGAACTACACCGGGCGTGTCTGGGTCAGCGTCGTTAGCCACCGGCACATCGATGGGTTGGATCATGCCCTTGCCCATTCGATTCTTTTCTGCGCGTAGACGGCCGTTTACGCCGATGAGTCGCGGAACAGAGAACCCCCAGATGTCGGCATCGAGCACTCCGACCCGACGGCCTTGTGCTGCTAGCGCGACTGCCAGATTGACGGTGACAGATGACTTGCCGACGCCGCCTTTGCCGGATGCCACCGCAATCACCCGCGTGGTGGGACTGACCTGAGTTTCCGGTGCGCGCTGTTGTGCTTCTAGGCGGGCTCGCTGCATTAGTGTCGAGCGCTCCTCTTGAGTCAGCTCGCCGTATTCGACGTCGACGTTACGAACGCCAGCGAGCCCATGGACCTTGCTCACGACATCGGCCTGAATCTGGCCGCGCAACGGGCAACCCGCTGTTGTTAGCGCGATCTTGACCGATACATCGCCGTCGGCTGAGATCCATACATCTTTGAGCATCCCAAGATCGACGATCGAGCTACCGAGTTCCGGGTCGCGGACGCCGCGCAATATCGCCGTCACCGCTTCTAGTGTTAGTGATGTTTGGGCCATCGCGCCGTCTTCGTTCATTTGCTCATTCGATAACGATCGGTCGGAGACCGATCTCGAGAAATGCTGTCACGCCAAGAATACGCCCGCATCGGCTGAATCGCTGTGCGAGATCGCATCACCCTGCCGATAGACTTATGTGTAGTCAGTCGCCGGGAGTCCGCTCTCAGCAGTCTCTTTCCTATGGAGGACCAAATGATCACTATCAGCGATGTCGCGGCCGTCAAGGTCAAGGAACTGATTAGCGCCGAAGTCAGCGATGCTCCGCTCTTCTTACGTGTGGCTGTGCGTCCGGGTGGTTGTTCGGGAATGTCATATGAGATGTTCTTCGACTCCGACTTAGCCGCAGACGACATTGAGTCCTCGTATGGCGAAGTCAAGGTCGTTGTTGACCCGGCGAGCGCGCAGCATCTCACTGGCGCGACGCTCGACTTCAAAGACGGGCTGCAGGGTGCTGGGTTTACGATCAACAACCCGAACGTCACTCGCACGTGCGGTTGCGGTCAGTCATTCAGCTGAGCACCCTCGAGTTCACGTGTAACGGAACTTCGGTAACAACCGAGATCGATTCTGGCGAATCGCTTCTGTCGGTATTGCGGGAACGTCTCGGCATTACGAGCGTAAAAGATGGTTGTGCGCCGCAGGGTCAATGTGGCTGTTGCACGGTGTTGGTCGACGGCGATGCGCGTGTGGCGTGCGTCACCCCGGCCATCCGGGTAGCGGGGCGTTCTGTGTCAACCATAGAAGGTCTTGATGCCGACGTTCGCCACAAACTCGCGACGGCTCTATGCGCAACGGGTGGTGCGCAATGCGGGTTTTGCACACCAGGGATAGTGGTGCGTTGTGCGGCTCTAATTGAGAAAGACAAGACTTCGAAGACCGACATAGATAGGGCGCTGGCCGCGCACCTCTGCAGGTGTACCGGCTGGCAGACGATCGCCGCCGCGATAACGGACGAGGCGGCCGAATCGGATCGCGACATGCGCGCGGCGACGTTGCGTGCAGAGCTAGAGGGCGGTGTTCCGCAACAAGTTGGCTCGCATGTTTCGTTAGGTGAGGTCAACTTCGCCGACGACGATGTGCCGACTGATTCTCTGGTGGCGATCCCACTCCCGCCTGGTTCCGATGCGGAGTTCGTAGAAGTGAGTGGTCAGAAAATGGTTGTAGCTGAGTCGCTGCATTTGGCGCGCTCGATTGCTGCGAAAACTCAAGGTCGTCGCACGACCCGAAGCGTCAGTCCGCCTATTGCGCCGCTAGCTACGCCTGAAGGCGGTGTATCGCTAGCCACAAGTTGGTTAGAGCCCAGCTATTTAGAGAGCGATGCATCGTGGTGTCTGCCGGGTGGAGAGCCTGCTAATCCCCTAGCGAACGGTGGTGCCTTTGGTGGTAAGGCCGAGTCTCTCGCTCCAGCGATAGCGCGCGAGCTAGCGAACGAATGTGGTCGGCCTGTTCGCGTCTTGTTCTCACGTGAAGATGTCGTGCGACTTGGACCGAAGCGACCGCCGTTAGCGGCGAGCGCGGTGCTGAGAGGAGACACCATTCAGATCGCAGGGATGGCCGGCGGTCCGATCGCTACCGCATCGCCTGCCCACTATGGCCTCAAGTTGGATGCCGCAATCGAAAAAGTTGACTTAGTCGGCCCGACAGCGGCTCCGATGCGCGCTCCTTGGGCAGAGACGGCGGTTCTGATTGAGGGCGCGATAGAGGCGGCGCGCTTTGACAGACGAGCGAACTTGACCGGGACAGCCGTAGCCGTGTTGTTGGATTCGTGTGTTGAATCACCAGACGGCGCATTTGCTGGCGCGTCGGTAGTAATTGCAGACGATGGGAGAGTTACGGACGTGCATGTCAGGGTTGCCGCTGGCGATCCCCTGGACGAGATCGTTCTACGCAGTTACTGCATTGGAGCGGTCCACATGGCGCTCGGCTGGGTTCTCAGCGAAGGACTTTCTGTAGATGCTGACACCGGAGAAATTCAGGATCTGACGATTCGGAGCTTCGGAATCATTCGCCCGAAAGACATGCCAAAAATATCTGTAGAAATCATCGAAGACCCTCGTCCTGCAATCCCGCATGGATCGGACGCAGTCTTTGCTGCGGTAGCCGCGGCAGCATGGATCGCGCTTGGCATGCCGCCAAGTTGGCCAGCGCTAGAGACAAAGGCATCGCAACTCGTTCGGCGGTAGAAAACGATTTCGCGGCTTTTCGCGAGCCGAATGTGTTAGAACGGCGATCATGTCAATCTTTGCTCTTCCCCAGGACACGCCGTCTGCTCCTCCAGTACTCGGTCCGTACTCGCATGTAGTGCGAGTTTCTGACTTACTGATCTTTTCGGGTCAACTAGGTATAGACCCGGCCACTGGTTCGTTAGTTAGTGGCGGGACAGAGGCACAAGCAAGGCAGATTCTTGCGAACATTGCGGCAATGCTCGAAGATTGCGGTGGGTCGATGCCGGTCGTTGCCAAGGCGACGATATTTCTGACGGACCTTGGTGACTTTGCGGCTGTCAACGCTGTTTACGCAGAGGCTTTCGGAGACCACAAACCAGCGCGCACAACCATTCAAGTTGCAGCACTTCCAGCAGGAGCGAGCATCGAGATCGAGATTTTGGCGAACCTGCCGATTGGGACCAAAGGCGCGTCTTTCCTCTCACAGATTGCTCAGCCACCTCAAAAATTCTTCGGCAAACGATAGGCGCACGTCGTCCTATCGCGAGTTATGAAACGGTCTTGCTCCAGCGACTCTGACCGAAGCGGTAGCCGACTGAACGCACAGTCTGAATCAGGTTGGCCTGTTCTTCGCCGAGTTTGGCGCGCAGGCGTCGCACATGGACATCTACCGTGCGCGCCCCTCCGTAGTAGTCGTAGCCCCACACTCGCGACAGCAACTGCTCGCGCGTGAATACCTTGCCAGGGTTTGTTACAAGGAATCTAAGTAACTCGTATTCCATATAGGTGAGGTCGAGGGGCCGACCGTCTACAGCAGCCTGGTATGTCTCAGTGTTGATTTCAAGTCCGCTGTAAGTGGTAATTGCCGCCGGCCTTGCTCCACGGCCAGCGCGGAATTGCACATGACGGATTCGAGCCTCGAGTTCGGCCGGATGGAACGGTGTTAGGCAGAAGTCGTCGAACAAGTCTTCGCGGTGCTCGAGTTCGGCTAGCTGTGATCCTGAAATAAGTAGCAACACGCCCTCGACCGGAGCGTCCCCCTTGCGGAGTAAGCGACAAAGTCCGAATGCTCCTTCTGGGTCGACGTCAGCGCAGATGATCGCGCCGGCCCAGCCGCCTTCGGGAGCCTGCGCCATCGCTATTGAGGAGTTGCCAACGGCCTTCCACATGTGGTCGCCTAGATCGAGCAGCTGTGCTAGCTGTGGCGGCGGTGGGTCTGGGAAGACAAGGATCGGGTTCATTGGGCGAAGTTCCCTCGAGCCCTAAAGGTTTCCGAGGAATCGGGTGAGCTCCCACGGCGTTACCTGCACCTTGTAATCATCCCACTCGTTACGTTTGTTGCGCAGGAAATATTCGAAGACGTGCTCGCCGAGCGCTTCGCGAACGAGCGACGACCCTTCCATCAGATCGAGTGCTTCATCGAGACTCGTCGGGAGTATCGATATGTCGGCAGCATGGCGTTCTGCGTCGGTCATCTCGAAGATGTTGTTGGTTGCTTCGGCGCTTAGCTCGTACCCCTCGTCGATTCCGCGCAACCCAGCGGCCAGGATGAGGGAGAACGCGAGATAGGGATTACATGCAGGATCGGGTGCTCGATACTCGATGCGGGTCGCTTCGAGATTCTGCCGCTTGGGTAGTGGGACGCGGACCAGCGCTGAGCGGTTGTTGCGCGCCCATGACACGTAGACAGGCGCCTCCATACCAGCGACGAGGCGTTTGTATGAGTTCACGGTCTGGTTGGTAACTGCGGTGATTTCGCGAGCGTGATGTAGAAGGCCCGCAATAAATGCCTTTCCGGTTTTCGATAGCCCGTACTCGTCGGACGTGTCATGAAAAGCGTTTGTGTCGCCTTGGAACAGAGACAAATGTGTGTGCATCCCTGATCCGAATGCTCCGGCAATCGGCTTCGGCATAAATGTCGCGTGCACGCCATTGGCTAATGCGACTTCCTTGACTGCGAGTCGAAAGGTCATGACGTTGTCTGCCATCGAAAGCGCGTCGGTATAGCGCAAGTCAATCTCGTGCTGGCTAGGGCCATTTTCGTGAAAGGAGTACTCGACAGGAATGCCCATGGCTTCGAGGGTGAGAATTGTCTGCATTCTGAGCTCGGAAGAAATGTCTTGCGTGGTGAGATCGAAGAAACCAGCGTCGTCGAGCGGGACTGTTGAATGCTCGTCCTTGAAGTAGAAGTATTCCATCTCCGGTGCGACAAAAAAGCGGTAGTCGCGTTCGCGGGCACGTTCTAGGTTCTGTTTCAGAACTGTGCGCGGGTCTCCATGGAACTCAGAGCCATCTAGGTGTCGCACATCGCAGAACATCCGTGCCACAGGCGCATCATCGCCACGCCACGGGAGCATCTCGAACGTGTTCGGATCAGGGACCGCAAGCATGTCGGCCTCTTGGATACGGGTGTAGCCCTCTATGGCTGAGCCATCGAAGCTCATGCCGTCGACAAGCGCATTTTCGAGCTCGGCGGGAGTGATGGAGAACGACTTCATTGCGCCGACGACATCTGTAAACCACAGTCGAACAAAGCGCACGCCGCGTTCTTCGACGGTTCTTAGTACGTACTCAGCGTGGCGATCCATGAAATCCCTCTCCGAAATACCGGTGTCTGGGTGGTGTGAATCGGCACAGAATACGGGCGCAATGTCAATTCTCGCCGACGGAGACGATTCGTTAATAGAGCGTTCACACACTCGACTATGAGTTCGCGCTCTCCGTCGGGCAAGATGTCAGCTTCGAATCCGTACCGACAAGTCAAGGAGACACCGTGGCCTACCGGGCTGAATACATCTGGACAGACGGCACTCAGCCGACTTCAAAGCTTCGTTCTAAGACAAAGATTCTTGCCGACGGCGCAGAACTCCCAATTTGGGGTTTCGATGGCTCATCGACAAACCAGGCAACTGGCGACAAGTCTGACTGCGTTCTGCGGCCAGTGTGGTCATGTCCCGACCCGATCCGTGGTGGCGACGACGTCTTGGTTATGGCTGAGGTGCTCTATGTCAACATGGAGCCGCACGAGACCAACACTCGCCACGCCTGTGCGCAGGCCGCTGCAAAGTTCGCTGACCAAGACCCGTGGTTTGGTCTTGAGCAGGAGTACACCTTCTACAAGAACGGTCGGCCGTACGGTTTCCCTGAGTCGGGCTTCCCGTCTCCGCAGGGCGGCTACTACTGCGGTGTCGGCGCCGACGAAATTTTCGGCCGCGACGTCGTAGAGGCTCACACCGACGCTTGCCTAGAGGCTGGCATCTTGATCTCGGGAACTAACGCCGAAGTCATGATCGGTCAGTGGGAATACCAGATCGGCCCGCTAGGTCCGCTCGAAGTCAGCGACCAACTCTGGGTTTCACGCTGGTTGCTTTACCGCCTTGCCGAAGAGTTCGATGTAATGGCAACTCTCGATGCCAAGCCGGTCAAGGGCGACTGGAACGGCGCTGGCTGCCACACCAACTTCTCCACGAAGGCGATGCGCGCCGAAGGTGGTTGGGACGCAATCATCGCTGGGTGTGAAGCGCTTGGCCGCAACTCGGCAGAGCACATCGCTAACTACGGCCACGACATCGAGAGCCGTCTCACTGGTGCGCACGAGACGCAGCGGTACGACCAGTTCAGCTATGGCGTAAGTGACCGTGGTGCCTCGATTCGTATTCCATGGCAGTGCGAGATCGACAAGTCGGGTTACCTCGAAGACCGTCGACCGAACGCCAACTGCGACCCGTACGTCGTAGCGCGTCTCATGATGGAAACAATCTGCGGCGACGCATCAGCTAGCTAGTTATCGCAACACCAAATCTGTTGAGGGCCCTGCTTCGGCAGGGCCCTTTGCCATTCATTGGCCGTAGAGTCTGTATGTGGCGATTCGAATTGCGGCGGCGCAGATCAAGTGCATCGTGGGTGACCTCGACGGCAACGTCGAACGCGTACTAGCTGCCTGCGCTGCCGCGGATCAGTTCGAATGCGACTTGGTGGTATTTCCCGAACTTGCGATCACCGGGTATCCGCCAGAAGATCTGCTGCTCCGCACTGCGTTTGTCGCTGCGGCTGAAAATGCGCTCTCGCGTGTCGCAGCTGCCACTAAGTCGTGTCGCGCCGTTGTCGGATTTCCTCAGCGAGATGGCGACAACCTTTATAACGCGGCCGCGGTGTGTGGCGACGGCGCAGTAATCGCGGTTTATCGCAAACAACTACTTCCGAACTATGCAGTCTTCGACGAGGAGCGGTACTTCGATTCAAGTTCGGAGCCTCTAGTAGTCGAAGTCGGTGGCACAAGAGTTGGAGTCACGATTTGTGAAGATGCGTGGCACTCATCCGGACCTGTCGCCAAGGCTGTAGCTACCGGTGCTGAGCTGATCGTCAATCTCAACGCATCGCCGTACTACGAGGGCCGACTGTCCGAGCGCGAAGCAATGCTTGAGCAACGCGCAATTGAAGTAGGCGTCCCAATCATCTACTGCAACCTCGTCGGCGGGCAAGACGAACTTGTATTCGACGGGGCTTCGCTTGCGGTCAACGCTTTAGGCGCGGTCTGCGGACGCGCGAAACAGTTCGAAGAGGACTTGCTCGTTATAGATGTCGACACGCACTCCATGCTGTCGAGCGTGGCGATTCCTTTACAACTCTCACACGAGGTTTACGAAGCGCTCGTCTGTGGCACTCGTGACTACGTCCTCAACAATCACTTCACAGGCGTTCTCATCGGGTTGTCCGGCGGGATCGATTCCGCATTAGTTGCAGCGATCGCCGTCGATGCTCTCGGGGAAGAACACGTGCGCGGAGTCCTCATGCCGAGTCGTTTCTCAAGTCCTGGTTCGGTGACCGACGCACAACAACTTGCCACGAATCTCGGGATCGAGACGTTCACAGTTCCGATCGAACTAGCGCATGTTGCTTTCGAGACGATGCTCGCTGATGTGTTCGCTGGCGCCGAAGCGAACGTTGCCGAGGAGAACGTGCAAAGCCGGATACGTGGCAATGTGATGATGACGATCGCAAACAAGTTCAACATGATGGTTCTCACTACTGGGAACAAGAGCGAGATGGCCACCGGTTACGCGACGCTTTACGGCGACATGGCGGGTGGCTTCGCTGTAATCAAAGATGTCCCGAAACTCTTGGTGTGGGAATTGTGTCGGGATCGTAATGCGCGGGCAGGTCGGGAACTTATTCCGACCGCGATAATCGACAAACCTCCGAGTGCTGAGTTGAAGGCCGATCAACTCGACTCTGATTCGCTCCCTGATTACACGGTGCTCGATCCGATAATCGAGGGCTATGTCGAGGGCGATCTCTCGATAGCCGAACTCGTTGCCAAGGGCCATGACGAGGCAACTGTGGTGCGGGTGGCGCGAATGATTGACCGCAACGAGTACAAGCGACGCCAGTCACCTCCAGGAGTGCGGGTCACGCCGAAGGCATTCGGAAAGGATCGTCGGCTACCTATAACAAATCTTTGGTCTGGCTAGTGATGTCGCAGCCAGTTCCGCCGGATTGGAGAATCGTGGGCGTCGGTGACAATAATCACCGTCAGCAGCTACGTCGATTGCATTCCGGAGGGTTCATTGAGCACCGCACGCGCACCGTTTGCACCATGGGACCGCAGGACGCTTCCAGGACTTTTCGATGTCGAAGAGTCCGCACGGCGCATCGGTAATTACCGCTGGACCGAGATGCGTTTGTTCGAAGCGCTCGGCGGTTGGGTTGCGACGGTTCCTGAACTCGATGTGAAGATGGTGTTAGGCCGCCATTGTTACCACCACGCCTGGCACGCCGAACTTTGGACCAAACGGCTTCCTGAACTTCGCGAGATGAACGTAGATCGCATGACCAAGCCTGCCAACGACGAGATGGTCGCATTCATGAATGCAATCTCAGAACCAGAAGCGCCGGACCAAACGATAGAGAAGCTTGTCGGCGTATACCGCGTACTTATTCCGCGCACAATTGCCGCCTACACCTACCACCTGCACGCAACCTCGCCGATCACAGATTCGCCGACGCAACGCTCATTGAAACATGCGTTACAGGATGAGTTCGAGGGTTACTGCGATGGCGAGATGTTGCTCCAGTCACTCATTGATACGCCCGAAAAAGTAGCTAGAGCAATGAAGCGTCAAACTGAGTTAGACCAGATCATCACAGCCGCTGGCGGTATCACTGGCCCCGGTAGCATTGGCACACAACCCGAGACCGAAGAGGGAACCGTATGAAGCGCCATCTGCCAGAAACCGAACTTGCTCGAGATGAGCGGTTTCGCCGCAATAAGGTCGAGGATCAAATCTTCGACCCACGCAACTTGGCCATGGCCACCCGCGACCTTGGTCCTGCCCAAATGTCTGTCGACCGACCGTCGGTATCGGAGCGCAGTCGTTCTCTGATGCACGGTATCTTCGTTGGCGAAATCCAGGCGCTCGAGGGCGCCGGGCGTACCTGCTTCGACTTTGACGATGCTGACGCACCGTTCGCCCTCAAACTCGACATGGCGCGTCAGTGCTGGGACGAAAGTCGCCACGTTGAGATCAGTTGCAAACTCGCAGACCACATGGGCACCGACATCGGCGAGTATGGCGAAAGCACATTCTTGTACGCGGCAGCATGCAACACAGACCCTGTTATGCGGCTTTGCGGTGTGAACCGCGCACTTGAGGGTCTCGCTATCGATGTCTTTAGCTCCATGAAGGCATTCGGCGAGACCACAGAGGACCCGATCCTTACTTTCTGCGAAGATTGGATGCTCGCCGATGAGGTAACCCACGTGAAGATGGGCTCGGACTGGATGCGTCGCCTTACCGAAAACGATCTCGATCGGCGTGAGCGCGCCTTAGAGTTTCAGCGCACTGTCGACAAGGTGTTCTCGCTCGGTGGTTTCCGCGGAGAAAGCGAAGAGAACCCGATTCAGATCACACGCAAGTTCCGTGAACTCGCTGGCTTCTCACAAGCTGAGTGCGATGAGATCGCGGCACTGGCACAACAGGCGATGGACGATGCACGAAGCATGGTTGCCGCCGCTGCTGCAGCGTCTTAGTACCAATGGCAAACGCACGTGGCGCGATAACGGTCAAGCCAGATCCGTTCCACCTCATCATGTTTGACGCTGGCGTAATTCGTGATCTTGTCGAAGAAATAGCCGGTTCGTTAGGCGTACCTACGGCCACCAACATTCAACTCACCGTCGACGAAGAAATCCCGATGCCGATTGTCGCAACGATGGCGGATGTGGTCGACGGCGGGTATGACCTGTGGTGTACAGGCGCGTGCTTCGAAGCTCGCAACAAGTCACGCGCATTTTCAGAAGCGCACGCGAGAGCCGAAATAACCGGCATGATCTTGCGCGCCAATGACCGTGTTTCGGGTGGATTTGAGAATGCTCCAGCGGATTCGGAACTGCTTCCCGGTGAGCGCATTGCATGGGACTGCTACACGATGGGTCGCGTTGCATCGCTCGGTCACAAAGTTCACATTCAGAAACGGCTTTACGATTTTCGGTTGCAGCACGGTTTCACAGATGCAGCAGACGCAGCGTTCGATCGACTCTGGAATACATCGGCGACTGCATTTGAGGCAATTTCCGAAGTGTGTGTAGAGACCGGTGCGGCTAGTCGCCCGAAGCCGAAGCTAAGGGCGGACCTGATTCGCGCAGGTAAGCGTAAGTAGTTCGTCGTTTAGTGCAAGTCGTGGGCGCTGATGCTGTCCCATAGGTCTATGACGGGCTTGTCGAGTAGCAGAGCCATCACGTTTGAAGCCATGTCGAGCATCACTTCGCTGTTCAGGTGCTGCCGCGCTAGTCGGTCGCCTTCCCACTTCTGGACTACCAGGAATTTGCCACGCTCTGTGGTCGATATGACGAGATCAACATTGCGGCAGCCCGGCAAATGTCTGGTCAAAACGACATATTTGGCCAGCGCGGCGGCGAGATCAGCTTCGCTGTTTGCGGCTGCGACGAAGACCGCCGTGAGGACCGAAATTTCGACTTCTGGGGCCATGACCTGGACTTTCTAATTACATACGTGTAATTTCGATGGGTGGCGGCGCTCATACGGAGAGTGAGAATAATGGGTCTTTCGGGCTATCTGGAGTGCTCTAGATGGGCAGAAGTGGGTCGTGAGGCCATCTTGACACGCTCCGTAAGGTTAGCTGAGGAAAGATTGCTTATCTCGGGCGCTTACCGGTACATGTCCGTACCACCCAAACGGGAACAAAAGCAACTGCCTACGCGCGTACCGTTCGGTGTAATTCCTCTCATAGCAAAGGACTCAACTTGGCAAAGCATCGCCTCGACCGCGACGACGAAGACCTGATTCGCCTTTACCTCTCCGACATCGGAAAGCATGAGTTGCTCGACAAAGATGGCGAGATTGAACTTGCCAAGATAATCGAGGCTGGCGTTGCCGCCCGCGATGAACTTGCTGCGGAGTCAGAACCGAATCAGGTGCGCGCGATGCAGTTGCGAAGGACAATACGGGCCGGGGATTCGGCCTCTCTAAAGTTTGTAAACGCGAACCTTCGACTAGTCGTATCGATAGCCAAGAAGTACCAGGCCTCTGGGATGCCGCTTCTGGATCTCGTGCAAGAGGGCAACATGGGGCTCATTCACGCGGTCGAAAAATTCGACTGGCGCAAGGGCTTCAAGTTCTCGACCTACGCCACATGGTGGGTACGCCAGGCAATTACTCGCGGCATTGCTAACACTGGCCGCACGATTCGGCTACCAGTACATGCTGGCGACACAGTCGCACGTCTCCAGAAAGGTCGTTCACGTCTCGAAATGCAGTTTGGTCGACCGGCAACAATCGCCGAACTTGCTGCCGAATGCGACATGGCCGAAGACAAAGTGATTGAGGCGCTGCGTTATGCCACGGAGCCGCTGTCGCTCAACGACCCACTTCGCGAAGACGGCGATGGCGAAATCGGCGACATGGTTGAAGATGCTTCGTCAATCTCGCCTTTCGAGCATGCCGCAACAGAAATGTTGCCAGCGGACGTGGCGAAACTCTTGTCGCAGCTTGACGAACGCGAGCGTGGAATCTTGACTTTGCGTTTCGGCCTCGATCGTGGCGAGCCGCGGACTCTAGAGGAAGTTGGCCTGCACTTCAACCTGACGCGAGAGCGCATCCGGCAGATCGAGGCTCGTGCGATGTCGAAGTTGCGCCACCCGAGTTCAGAGTCGGGCGCAAGGGATCTGCTTACGCTCTAGCGCCATTCGCTGCGACACAGTTGCGCCTAGATTTATCGTCCGATGACACAGGCGGGCGCAACTGACGCACACACCGAACATGCTCTGCCAGGCAATGCGGGGACGCGCGACACCTTCATCGATTTTGTTCGTGCATTCAGCCTCATCGTCGTAGTCATCTGGCACTGGGCGTTCACAATTCTGAAGTGGCGTTCCGATGGCCCGCACGCGACTAACCCAATTGGGTTCACCGATGGGCTGTGGCTGTCTAGTTGGCTCTTCCAAGTAATGCCGCTCTTCTTTTTTGTCGGTGGTTACGGACATCAACAGAGCTATAAAAGAAAGCAAGAACGCGGTTCCTCAATGTCGTCTTTTGTAGCGAAGCGGCTTCAGGAACTCGCTGCTCCTGCACTGGCGTTGGCGGGCGTATGGATCGTGCTCGGAATTGCCGTGGCCATTGTGTTCAAGGCAAGTTGGATCCAACGCGCCGTGACGCTCGTCATCTCACCGCTCTGGTTCATCGGTGTCTACCTACTCCTAGTCGCGATGTTTCCGATCTGGGACTGGCTCCATCGGAGGTTTGGCGCACTAGTACTCGTGTGGCTCGGTGGGTCGGCGATGTTGGTTGATGTCTTGCGCTTCAGGCACGAGTTCAGCGAGATCGCATGGCTCAACATGATTTTGGTATGGGGGTTCTGCCACCAACTCGGGTTCTTTTATGCAAATTTCGTACGCGCACCGCGCCGAGTTTCGTGGATGCTCACCTGGGGCGGACTATTCGGTCTTGCCGGTCTCGTTTACTCAAGGGCTTACCCGGGATCGATGGTCGGAGTGCCTGGCGACAAGTTCTCGAACATGGCGCCACCAACGGTTGCGATCGCGACCCTCGTTTTGTTCCAAAGCGGCGTTGCGCTCTTACTTCGTGATGCGACCCTTGAGCGTCTGAAGCGCCCAAATTGGGAACGGGCATCAGTTGTCGTGAACCGTTTCGCGATGCCGCTATTCCTCTTCCACACAACCGGTTATGCAATCTCGTACTCGATTGGATTTCTCATCAAGGGCGAAAAGCGTTTCGCAGAAGTCGCGACTCCAATGTGGTGGTTGGGACGGCCGGTCGCTCTCATCCTGCCACTCATCTGGACTGCGCCAGTTATTTGGATCTTCGGAAAGCGCTTGGCGAAATCGGAGAAATCTCAGCTAACGACGCAGGCGTGAACGAAGTCTTGCGAGGACGCCAACGTGCGCATTGGCCGCACCGCTAGTAGCGCTCACAGAACCAGTGCGAAGTTCTAGGTAAAGCACTTTGATCGTCCCGGCGAGGGGAGTGGCAACAAGTGCGCCAGGAATGCCGAGCGCCGCGCCGCCAATGATTGCCGCCATCATCGTTGTCGGTGGCGAGAGATTGACGGACTCACCAACGATCGACGGTTGCAGAACATGGTTTTCGAAAATGTTGTACGCGATGAATAAGACAAGGCAGATGATGCCCGTCTTTAGATCTTTGGTCGTAGCGAGGATCACGAAAACTGAGCCTCCGAGAAAGCCGCCGATTTGCGGAATCAAATCGACGAGGACCATCCAAAGCGCGGCAAGCGGAATGAGCGGTACTCCAAGAGTCAAGCCAGTTGCGAGGACGAATATGCCAGAGATAATCGCGACGAGCAGGGAGCCAGCGAAATATCGACCGAAGAGCTTGTAGAAAGTTCGACCGATCTGGTCGGCGTGGTCAAGGCGCCGTGCCGGGATAGCTCTTCGAATCCTTCGGATAATGGATTCGCCGTCTAGCAACAACACGAACGCGAAAATGGCAACCCCAAAAGTCGACAGCAAGCCACCTAGTACTGAACGCGCCATGTCGGCGATCGTCTTATCGTCAAGACGCGCTGGCAATTCGTGTGCCCATCGTTCGACTTCGGCGGCAGCGTCGGCCTTCTCGAGACGTTCGCCTATGAATGGGAAGTTGTAAAGCTGTTCGACTGTATCCGGGAGTTCCTTGCTGAACTTCTCGGCTTGGCTAATCGCAGGCGGCCCCATGATGACGACGACGAACGCGCACAAGAGAATAAAGCTGCCTCCGACAACCATCACGGCGACGAGGCGGCGAACTTGAAACCTAAGTTGCATTGCGTTGACGAGAGGGTCGAGAGCGAGCGCGATCACTGCAGCGATCCCAATCAGGATTAGCACGTTGGCCGTCGCGGAACTAATTGCGAACAAGAATGTGATGGCCGTCACTCCGACGGCGATCGCGACGAGTGTGGGCACGTCGAACTCGATACTCAGCCGACGGCGGTTTGCTCCTTGCGGGCTAGGCACGCATGTACTGTAGAACTCGGTGTCTGATGAGCCGCGCCAAGCACTCGCAACCGCGTCGCCGCGGCCTGGTGGTGCCGCGACACGAGTAATTAGGATTCACGCCAAAGAGCGAGTCGTCTTTGGTGTTTTGGCTGCAGTTGCAATTGGATTGCTGCTCTCTGAGGTATTAAACGACGCGAGACGGTCCCTGGGGTGGTTCTTTGCAGCTGCTGTGGTCGCGGTATTGATTGACGGACCAGTGCGATGGCTGTCGCGGTGGATGCGACGAGGTCTTGCGCTCGTCGTTGTGTTCCTCTTGCTTTTCTTGGCAGTCGGATACGTCGGATACGCGGTTTTTAACGACTTGTCGAGCGAGATGCGCAAGCTCGAACGGCAAGTCCCGGCAGCCGCTCTAGAAATCCAGAAGTCCGATCGCTTCGGTAAGTTTGCGCGCGACATCGAACTTTCTGAGCGAGCCGAACTCGCGGTTGATGGCATCGGCGAGCGGCTCACAGGTCAGGCACGGGCGACTGCCTCAAGTATTGGCGCTTACTTCGCTGGCTCGATCATCGTCTTGTTCTTGTTGGCGTGGCTTCCGCGGTTCCTTGACAGCGGCCTCGCACAGATCAGAGAAAACGACCGCCGCCGAAGGGCTAAGGCGATTATCGACGGAGCGCTCGAGAGCGCACGCCGGTATTTGTCGGTGCAGGTATTAGCAGCCATTGCGACCGGGGTCGCAACGTTTGGCGTGGCTCAACTGGCGTCGTTACCCGCGCCCGTGGCACTGGGCTTGTTCGTAGCGATCTTCTCGGTCGTTCCTTACTTCGGAGTGCTGATCGGATCGTTTCCTCTCATGGTGCTCGCGGCTGGACTCGAGACGACAGCTACAACGCTCGGCGTAGTGCTTGCGGCAACGTGTATTCAATTCGGTTGTGCCCTTGCGATGCGTTGGGTGCAACGCGACACCTTGTACGTCGGACCTGGCATCACGCTCATTGTCGGATTGCTTGGCTACTCGGCGTACAACATCGGCGGCGCGCTATTCGGGATTGCTGGAGCGGTGTTTGTTCTCGCGATTGTTGATGCGGCTGCTCGACCCGACCCATCGGTCGATGAGCCGGGACACGACCCGCTCGATGCGATGACTATCGAGTAGTTCTCGGTTTGAACTAGCGCGCGACATGAGGCAGACTTCACGACGGAGGTGAACGGGGTCTGGTGGCCCCCCTCGTCTTCAAAACGAGTGTGCCGAGTAGTCCTCGTCAGGTGGGTTCGATTCCTGCCACCTCCGCGAAGTAGTGACGTGGCCATTGACCGAACCGTGGCTACCTGATGCAATTAGTCAGGCGCCCAGTACCACCAATGTGTGACCTCCTCCTCCCGATATCGACAGCCAGTCGCCGGTGTCGATAACCACAGGAGCTAGCCGAGTAATTGTCGTGCCGTCACCTAGCCGACCGTCGGGGTTCCACCCCCAACTTCGTAGACTCCCGTTGGCTCGCACCCCTAGCGAATGGTGGTCGCCTGCATCAATCGCCAGCCATTTGTGAATGCCAACCTGAACTGGAAACAGGCGGTCAATCCCAGTCCCGTCCCCGAGCTGCCCACTGTCGTTGCGACCCCATGCCCGCAGAGAGCCGTCAGCCCGAATTCCGAGAGAATGGTCGTGGCCAGCCGAAATTGCGAGCCAAGTAGCCGCGCCGACCTTGGTTGGTATCAACCGATTACCGGTAACTCCAATGCCGAGTTGGCCCTTGTGGTTGTAGCCCCATGCCCGCAGAGAGCCGTCAGCCCGGATGCCCAATGAATGATTGTCTCCGGCGGACACTGCCAGCCACTTTTGAACGCCAACCTGTGTCGGAACCAACTGGTATGCAGTGTTTCCGGTTCCAAGTTGCCCTTGCTCGCCGCGCCCCCAAGCACGCAGAGAACCGTCAGCCCGAATCCCGAGAGAATGGGCGTCGCCAGCGGACACAGTCTGCCATTTCTGGCTACCGACCTGGGCTGGGACTAACTGATTGGTTGTATTTCCATTCCCGAGCTGACCGACGAAATTGTGCCCCCAGGCCCAAAGCGTCCCGTCAGCGCGAATTCCGAGAGAGTGCCTAGATCCTGCCGCGACGGTGAGCCACTTCTGAATACCCACCTGGGTTGGAACTGACTGATTACTTGTGTTCCCGATTCCCAGCTGACCCTGGTCGTTGAAACCCCACGACCACAATGTCCCATCAGCTTGTATCCCAAGCGAATGGCCACCGCCGGCAGAGACTTTCTTCCAGCTTTGAGAACCCACTTGCGATGGAATCGAAGGGTCGTCAACTATTTCAATTCCGAGTTCTCCAAACGTGTTACCTCCAAACGCGTATGCCTGGCCAACCGGTGGGATAGCGCTATCCGCCGGACTAACTGCAACGACCACCGAACCGCCTAGCAAACAAACTGAGATAAAAAGTATGCTGATCCTACGAGTGCATATCACTTCATGTCTTCTTCCATGGATGGGATCGCGCGACCGGTGTTGTATGGAGCGTTCACGGCAAAGGCACTAACGAAATCGTCAACTCCTTGACTGACAAGCTATAGGAGCCACCGGCTGCGACACTTCGCCAATTTCCGCTGTCGATTAACACCGGGGCCAGTCGGTTATTCGTAGTACCGTCACCAAGTTGACCATCGAAGTTGTAACCCCACGATCGCAACGTCCCGTTAGCTCTGATTCCTATCGAATGACTGGCGCCAGAACTGACGGCCCGCCACTTTCCGGTTCCTATGTGCACTGGCGTTAGGCGTTCGATTCCTGTACCGTCGCCTAACTGCCCCACACTGTTTTCGCCCCAGGCCCACAGTGATCCGTCGGCGCGAATCGCTAGCGAATGCCGGTCGCCAGCAGAAATCGCATTCCAAGTCGCGAGACCGGCTTGAATCGGTTTCAGTTGGTCGACCGTACTGCCATTTCCAACCTGCCCGTGATCGTTCTGGCCCCAGGCACGCAAGGACCCATCTGCGCGCAGGCCGAGCGAATGGTTGCGGCCAGCGGAGACGGCGAGCCACTTGTGTGGCCCGATTTGAACTGGTGTAAATCGGTGGGTCAGGGTCCCGTCGCCGACTTGGCCATGATGGTTATATCCCCAGGAGCGCAACGTCCCGTCGGCCCTGATCCCGAGCGAATGGCCATTACCAGCTGAGACAGCAAGCCATTTGTTAGTTCCAACCTGAACCGGGGCGATCTTATTCTGCGTATTCCCGATACCTAACTCCCCGCCACCGTTGATGCCCCATGCCCATAATGAGCCGTCGGCCCTGATCGCGAGCGAATGGGTGTCGCCAGCGGAGATAGCGACCCACGAGTTGGTATCGACCTTAACCGGGTACGCTTGGCTAGCTAAATTTCCGATTCCTAGCTCGCCGCCACTGTTGTCGCCCCATGCCCATAATGAGCCGTCGGCCCTGATCCCGAGCGAATGGCGCGCCCCTGCATCGATCATCAACCACTGTTTTGTGCCGACGTGCGTAGGCGTCAACGGACTGGGCGCGCTCCCAATTCCTAGTTGGCCCAAGCTGTTATTGCCCCACGCATAAAGCGGCTTGTAAAGCAATGCTGCTGCCACGGGATCGACGTTTACCGACCAGGGCCCCGAGCTTAAGCAAGCTACGGCTAGGAGAAGCCTGATTCGTCGCATCCCTATCACTATAGGCCTACTTTCGATTGGCCCGGACGTGAGGCAGGTAGGTCCCTGGTTCAAGGCAACGGCACGATTGAGATAGCAGGCTTTCTGACTCCCAAGGCGTGTCTCAAGTCAGCGGAGATTTGTATCCAATCGTCGGAGCTCACAAGGACTGGAGTAAGCCGCTGGATCTTAGTGTGATCGCCGAGTTGAGTGTCGCCCTTAGATCCCCAGGCTCGCAAGGATTGATTATCCCTAATCCCAAGCGAGTATTCAGGGCCAGCCGATATTGAAAGCCACTTGTTGGCGCCAACTTGCGTGGGGCTTAGTTGATTGTTGGTGTTGCCGATACCTAATTGCCCGAATTCGTTAGATCCCCAAGCCCACAATGTGCCGTCGGCTTTTATTCCAAGGGCATGGGTTCCGGCACTCGACACTGACAACCACTTACTTATGCCGACCTGGACTGGTGTCGATTTGCTCTCTGTATTCCCAATTCCTAATTGTCCCGAAGCGTTGAATCCCCATGCCCACAACGTCGCGTCCGCCCGAATCCCGAAAGAAGTGAATATTCCGGCAGAAACAGCCCGCCAGCGCCCTGGTGCCTATTCGTGACGGACAACTACAAGAAATCGGGTCGGTGTGACCGAGTTCGCCGAACGCGCCGTAGCCCCATGAGTAAGCCGCGCCGGAGGGCGGAATAACAGGGATGATAAATCCATCAGCAGGACGAATCGAGGTAGATACCCACCAGTAACCAAGCCAACGAAGGCCAGCAGCAATTCGATCTTGCGTGCCCACATCATTGGAACAACTACTTCATCTTGACCACGTATGTTGCGTCCTATCAGTCATCCGCGAATTCTGTGCCCTCGCGGATTCAAGGTAACGGCACTATTGAAATCGCCACTTCTTTGATTGCCATACTGTGGTTGCCGCCAGCCGATGCGGATTTCCAATTTCCGCCGTCAATCAGAACGGGGGCGAGTCGGTTGATCGTCGTTCCGTCACCTAGTTGGCCGCTGTAGTTGTAGCCCCATGCGCGCAAGGTCCCGGCGGCCCGTATCCCTAGAGAATGGAAACGGCCAGCATCTATGCCCCGCCATTTCCCAACGCCGATGTGTACAGGCGAGTCTTTGCCGAGTTCCGTTCCGTCTCCTAACGCTCCGTCGCCGTTGTAGCCCCACGCCCACAAGGATCCACCTGCCTTTATCCCTAGCGAATGATTACCGCCAGCAGAAATTGATGACCACGGCCCGGGATCGACGCCGGTCGGAGCTAGACGGTCAAGCTTGGTGCCGATTCCTAGCTGCCCCTCAGCGTTAAAACCCCACGCTCGCAGAGTTCCGTCTGCGCGTATCCCGAGCGAGTGACCAGCACCAGCGGATACGGAGAGCCATTTATTGGTGCCGATCTTTATTGGGGCTAGTTGGTCGGTTGTGCTTCCGCTGCCCACCTGCCCAAAAGCATTGTGTCCCCACGCTCGCAGAGTTCCGTCTGCGCGTATCCCGAGCGAGTGACCGCCGCCAGCGGATACAGCGAACCACCTATTGGTGCCGATTTTAACTGGGGCTAGTTGGTCGGTTGTACTGCCATTGCCTAATTGCCCACCGTAGTTATCGCCCCACGACCACAATGACCCGTCTGCGCGTATGCCGAGCGAGTGGCCGCCGCCAGCTGAAATGGCAAGCCACTTGTGCGTGCCGATTTGAACCGGGGTGGGGTGATCGGTTGTACTGCCGATGCCTAATTGCCCGGCGTAGTTATCGCCCCACGACCACAATGACCCGTCTGCGCGTATGCCGAGCGAATGAGCATCACCAGCAGAGACTGACACCCACTGCTTGGAGCCAACGTGAGTCGCGAATAGTTGATCGGTAGTACTGCCGAGTCCTAACTGGCCGAAACCGTTTTCGCCCCACGAATATAACGGCGTGAAGAGCACTGCTCCGGCGACTGGGTGGACTATGACCGACAATGAAGTCGCGAACAAAAACGCTGATACAACCGCCCCGATAGTTCGCCGCATGTACACTCCCTAGAAGACCCGCGCAGTCATTTAGTTTAACCAAAAACGTCGATTTTATCAAAGAACCGAGAATAACAGAGCAGCGACGTTGGCGCATGCGATCTGAGGCTTACTTGCCATTTCGGAGTCGCGAGTTGCGACGATCGCAGATAATCGCAACGACCGCTTTGAGATTTGATAAGCGATCGATATCTTCTTGCCACCTACACCAAGCTTTCATCGGACTTGGATACCTCGTAGCTACTGCTATACGGTTCGCCTTGGATTTAAGCGGCCATCGTCATGTGAGTGGAGGTCCCATGAAAAACTTCTTGTTCTTATTAATGCTCGTAACTCTCGGGATTGTTGTCGCCAAAAAACTTAACGGCGCGTCTACGCACGCCTGAGAAAATCCCCAATGTCGCGCTAATGAGTTCGCGCCATCTCTTGACTCGACGTTTATTTAGTTCTAGGTTGCGCCGTAGCAACATTGGCTGAAATGCCCTCACCGCTTTCGCGGTTTTCTGCTTCTTAGAAGCAGCCTCGTCTGTTCAGGACCTCGATGTTCAAAGCATCCGTTTTTTGCCTACCCGCGGCTTGTGGCGCGCGGTCCTACGACATGCGAGGTTCAAATTGTTGGTCGGTATCTATTCACCTAAAGGTGGTTCCGGAACGAGTGTCTTGGCTGCGGCGTGCGCAATTGTGTCGAGTCAAGAAACACCTACGACACTTGTCGATTGCTCCGGCGACTTGCCAGCGATTCTGGGGCTAGCCCAATGTACTCGGGCAGGAGTCAAGGAACTATTGACTTCCGAGGATGCGCCAATAGGCGCACTCGATCGGATTGCTGTCCAGGTTATGAAGAACCTCGACCTGTTAATCGCGGGAGTCTGCGAAGTTCCTGAGACGACAACTGCTGGCGAAAAGCTCGGCGCATCACTCCGCTCAAGGCGCGCGACGACAGTGATCGATCTAGGCGTGCCGAGCAACGCCGGCGTACTTGCGTTGGCGCGGAACGTCGACGTGCTCATCATGGTCGTGCGGCCCTGTTATCTGGCCTATAGGCGTGCATCGGAAAACGTGCTTACGCCGATCTCGACCGGTGCCGTAATAGTGGAAGAAGCGAACCGAGCACTGACTGCGCGAGATCTCGAACGCGTAATCGGCATTCCAATTCTCGCGACAGTCGCAGCCCGTCCATCAATCGCACGTGCCGTCGATGCAGGCATTCTCGCAGCGCGACTGCCAGACGCATTAGCGCGTCCCGCACGCAGCGTTCTTGCCGCTGCCCGTTCTAAAGCCCACAAGGCTGTGGCATGAAATCAGTCGAACTCCTGAAGAGCGAAGTTCGAGGATTGCTGATGGCCGATGCCGATGGCGTGCCACTAGGTGATCGTTTGGCGCTCCGAGCGCGCGTCTCAAATGTGCTTGCCGACACCGCTCCGTTGCTTAGCTCAGCGCGTTCAGATGTATTGCTAGAAGAAATCGTTCGTGAGGTAGATGGCCTCGGTGTGCTCGAAACGATTCTCGCTGACCCTGAAGTATCAGAGGTCATGCTCAATCGGCCTGGTAGTGCGTATATCGAGCGGCACGGCAAAGTTGAACCTCTCAATGTGGCCTTCGATGCGCAACAGATTATGCGCATAGCCGAACGCGTAATCGCGCCGCTCGGCCTTCGGCTCGACCGTTCGTCCCCGATTGTCGATGCACGGCTACCGGATGGGTCACGTCTGCACGCAGTATTGCCACCGCTTGCACCAGATGGGCCGTGCGTAACTATCCGGCGGTTCTTGCCTCGCACTATGACAATGGCCGACTTTGGAGCCAGTGGCGACGCCGCCGATCTCATAAACGGCGCGGTACACGAAGGTTGGAATCTTCTCATCGCTGGCGGCACCAGTTCTGGAAAGACGACCCTGCTGGGGTGTCTGGCGAACAACGTCGACCCAAGCGAACGGATCGTGACTATCGAAGAGACTGCCGAGCTGTCACTCAAGCAAACGCATGTAGTTCGGCTCGAAGCCCGACCAGCTAATGCAGAAGGCGTAGGTGCGGTCGGCGTGCGTGAGCTTGTTCGTGCTGCATTGCGGATGCGCCCCGACCGCATTGTGATCGGCGAAGTCAGGGGAGGCGAAGCATTCGACATGTTGCAAGCTTTGAACACTGGCCACGACGGTTCTCTGTGCACCGTTCATGCCAACGGTGTGAAGCAAGCCCTTATTCGGCTCGAAAACCTCGCGTTGATGGCAGGTTTTGCGTTGCCTGTCGGAGCAATTCGCGCGCAAGTAGCTAGCGCTATCGACGGCATCGTCTTCGTCAGCAGGGACGGTAACGGAGCGCGGCACATCGCCACATTCGCGGAGGTGGTCGAACCGGAACATCCAGATTTCGAGCACCATCCGTTGGGTGTGCGGGTCCTTGCAGAGCGACGGGCCGACAGCCTCGAGATTTGTTGCGAGACGCGACGGCGCACACAACGAAGAACCGTCTAGCGATGAAGCATGCAGCGACGATGGTTGTCATGCTGGTCATGTCGATAGCAGTTGCGTACAAGGCTCGCGATGCTGCAGCGCAAGCCCGAGTCTCGGAAATTAGGCAAGCGCAGCGCCACCTGCCATCAAGATTACGAGCGCCGATTGCCGCATCGCTAGAACGCGCTGGCGTTGAGATGACACCGGAGTCTGCGGTGTCGTCATGGCTCATCGCGACGGTCGCGGCGTTTCTAATGGCGCTTGCGATCGCGCCGACTTTGGCCGTCGCAGTCGTGCCGTGTTCTCTGCTCGTAGCCGTCTGCGGAACCAGAGTTGCGCGGGCCAGAGGTGACCGTCGCTGTGCCGCTGCTCTTCCTGATGCTGTTCGGTCTGTGGTCTCAGATCTTGGGAGTGGTGGCACCGTGGCCTCTGGCATCAACCGACTTGCAATTTCATCGTCGCCCCTGAGAGCTGATTTCAAACGAATCGGGGCGAGGTTGGCGATGGGTGCATCGGTGCGCCAAGCGGTGGAACCATGGCCAGACGAGCGCCCAATTTCTGGTGTTCGTGCGGCAGCTGGCGGACTAGTCGTGACCGCAGAACTCGGTGGTGCTGCGGCAGGACCGCTCAACGGACTCGCCGACTCGCTCAGTGCACGACTGGCAATCTGTGCCGAAACTCGTGCTCAATCGGCGCAGGCGCGAGTCTCGGCGATTGTCGTCGCCCTCATTCCGCTTGGTTTTCTCGCATTTTCGGCTGCAATCGACCCCGACGCGATAGATGCGCTCGTAGCCCGACCGCTAGGCCGGATTTGTCTAATAGTCGGTATCGGCCTCGACGGCTTGGCTGCATTGTGGATGCGCAGAATCGTTCGCGATCGCGAGTTGTCATGGTGATTGTCGTCTCAGTTGGCTGGGGCCTGCTTGCTGGACTCGCACTACTTCGCCGAGTACCTAGCTTGGCAGCCGCGAAGCGACTCAGTGCGATGGGTGGTCACGCGGCGCGACGAAACCGTCAATCTCGCCGCAACAACATCGTCGAACGCGTTCTAAGGGATGTACTAGCGCGTATCCGCAGTCGAAAAGCAGACAGCACGATCGAGGCACAGATACCGATGGTGGTCGAGCTAATTGCTGTTGCGATCGGGTCTGGCTGTTCCGTGATTGGCGCAGTTGAAGTAGTCGCCGTCTGGTCTTCGCCGGAAATAGCGGCGCACTTTCTGCGCGTGAAACGAGCGTTTCTGATGGGCGAGCCGCTAGCTGTCGCACTCAAGCAACTAGGGCGTTCCGGCACACCGTTAGGGAACCTCGGTGAACTCCTCTCCGACGGTGCTGTGCTCGGCACCCCTCTTATCGAACCGCTCGACAGATTCGCGACAGAGAGTCGGTCTGCGTTGCGGCGACAGGCCGAGGCCCGCGCAAAGGTAGTGCCAGTCAGGTTGCTCTTCCCCCTTGTGTTCCTCATACTGCCCGCCTTCGGCCTTATCACCGTCGTACCGGCAATAGACGCAGGGCTACGCGGAGGCTGACGCCGCCCAACAACAATTCATGGGCGCTTGGTGCGCTCGAACATGCGGAGGTTCAACTACATGATGCATTTGATGCTTGGTTTTCTACTGAAGATGACTCAACGATCCGGCGTCGACGAACGTGGGCAGTCCACGGTTGAGTACGCGCTCGTTATCGTCGGTGCGGCCGCTGTCGCGTCTCTCCTAATCGCCTGGGCGATGGGCAGTGGCGCGATTAGCAACTTGTTTTCAAGCGTCATCGACGGCGTGTTGTCAAAAGTTTGATAATGCGAACGCGCAAGAAGTCCGACGTGGAATCGCAATTATCAGTTCACGCAGACGAGCGAGGTCAAGCGACTGTCGAGTTCGCGTTGGTCCTCCCGGTAGTGATCACGATGTTGCTAGTGGTCATCCAGGTCGGCTTCTTGGCGCGTGATTATGTGCGCGTAGCTCATGCCAGCAGAGAAGCTGCGCGCGCAGCATCGGTCGATCCAGACGGCGATGGTGCCACTGATGTTGTCGAATATCTGCTCGGCGACGCCGATCTCGATATCGAGCGCAAAGGCTCGGGCGAAGTAGGCGATCCAATAAAGGCGACAGTGAAATATCAAGCGCACACGAATGTGCCAATCGTCGGCGCGCTGTTGGGCGACTTTGAGATCTCTGACTCCACGACGATGAGAACAGAAACCGAATGAATCGCCGATCGTCCCAGAGGGGGTCAGTTGTCGTGTTATCGATGATCCTCGTGTGCGCGGCTGTAGTTATGTGCCTAGGCGTGGCGAGGGTAGGGCTAGCAAGCGTGTTGCGGACTCGCGCCGAGAATGCCGCCGACTCCGTTGCCCTAGCTGCCGCAGATCAACTAGCTCTTGGTAACGGGAGCGCAGCAGCCAAACAAGTAGCGGCTGAGGTAGCTCACGACAACGGAGCCAAGCTTCTCGAATGTGACTGCGAAGGATCGGCCGCCGAGGTTGCAGTCGAACTCGATTTGGATGTGCCGATCGCTGGTTTTCCAGCAATCCAAGGCCGGTCACGCGCCGAAGTTGGGAGCTGAGCCTGTAGCGACGTGGATGCTAAAGGCCGGTTGGGTTGTCTACCGTCCCGGTCGCGTGGCTGTCGAGCACTCCGTTGTCGGCGAAGTCCGCTAGTTGACCCTGTCCTGCGCTTGAGATTTCCATGCAGGAACCACCTGTCGTTCCTACCGTGACACTCTTGACTTTGGCTAGGTCAACGTCGAACGCGAGTTGGCTGAGGCCCACTAGATCTGCGAGCGTCGCGCCGCTCATCTGGGAGTGGCGTTGCAAGAGCGAAACAAGCTTGATCCGTTTTGCCGGCGACGCGTATTCGGTGCGCAGACCTTTGAATGCCGAGAGGATGAGATGGGCTTGGTTCCACGAGCGCGTGATGTCGCCTGGTCCGAAGTCGTGGCGGTCGCGCGAATATGCGAGAGCGTGATTGCCGTCCATGTGGTGCGGACCAACAGAGAAGTAGGCACCTGCGTCAGAGTCGTCCATCTCTTTCGGAACATCGACATCGACTCCGCCGACGCCGTCAACGATGGCGATAAATCCAGCGAAGTCAACCGAAACCGCATACTTGATCGGCACGCCGATGAGCTCGGCTAGCACTTCGCCCTGGAGCTTCGGCCCACCTTCGTTGTGGGCGTTGTTGATTTTCGACGTTCCGTAGCCCGGGATCTTGGCGCAGGTGTCGCGCGGAATGTTGAGCATCGTGCCTGCGTTTAGTTTCGTGTTGATCGCGAGAACATGAAGAGCGTCGCCTCGTTCGCCGCCGACCGATGGCCGGTAATCGCTACCGATTAGGGCGATGAACACAAGATCGTCTTGCGGTCCGGCGTAGGCAGCATGATCGAGCGCCGCGAGTTCGATGTACGTCTCGCCACTAACTAGAGGCAACCGGTATCCAGCGACCCATGACATCACTAGACCACCGAGGCCTAGGCAGAAACCGGTCGAGATTGCTGTGAACCTCCGAAACCCTGACCGAACATTCATGGTGTCACCACGGCTGAGGTTTCTGACGTCGCGCTCGACCCGTCGTCCCTCGTGACGGTCATCTCGTATCCGACGATCTTCCAGCCGCTGTCTTCGGCGAGCAGGATTTCACCGACATGTTGGACCGTCAATTGCGTACCATCGGAGGTAAGGGTCGCATCGAAATCGATCGACGCGCTTATGAGCGAGATTGACCCGAGGCCTTCTGTGAGCGCGACTAGTCGCACTTTGGCAAGTTCTGCGTGGACACGGGATGCGCTGATGATTCCTTCGGTCGTAAGCACCGAACGATCCGGTTTTCCAGTAGCGAGTCTCGTGGCTACGTCCGGGGTCAAGAGCCCATCAAAATCGACAGGCCTACCTTCGAGTGGGCCGACCAATGAAGTTTGAACGAATTGGTCCACAACAGCGATGACCTTCGCGGCGATCGCTTTGTCTAGTTTCGCTCTTGTACCTGGTTCGATACCTGTGCCATGTACTGACGTGCGGCCTAACGTAGCGACAAGTTCAACCGGTTGTTCAGTTGATGTTGACGAGTTGCTCGCGTTCGACTTTTCCGATTCGCTTGTCGGACCGCTACTGCACGCGCCAAAGACAAGGAATACAGCTACCGCGCGCGAGAACTGAGTCGTGTGAAAGCGCATGATCCGACAAGGATGCCATAGGGCTTCGAAGCTAAGGTGAATCTCCTGGTCAGGCGCGCACACCTCACCGATTTCGATTTCGAAGGCACTTCTGTGCCGGAGAGGGACCGATGGCACTTAGGGGCTTCGTAAAAAAGATCACCAAGTCGATCGAAGAAATCGACCGCGAGAAGCTTGAAGCATTTTGCGAAGGTCTCGGAGTCTCGCCAATCGGTGGCCTTACCCCGAGGACGCGAGCTCGGGTGGCCGGTGAAATTCGTAGCGTTCGCATCGTCCCTCGCGCCGGGGCGGCGGCCGTTGAAGCAACAATCAACGATGGAAGCGCGTCGATCACCGCAGTATTTCTTGGGCGCCGCCGAGTCGGCGGGGTCACCACCGGTAGGCGCTTGGTAATCGAGGGAATGGTCGCCCAGGACGGCAATCGTTGCCTGATGTTTAACCCGATTTACGAACTGCTCTAGTTGGCCTCTGAGTCGGTAAAAATTGCTCTCACGAGTGCTTCGGAGTCCGGAGTAACCATCGCGAGTACTTCGTCACCGCCCTGAAATATGGTGTCACCGCGCGGCATAACTACGTGTTCTCCGCGGACAACTCCGACGATTGTTGCGTCTCGCGGGAACTCGATTTCTTTGACTGCCTTGTCGATCACCGGAGAGTCGTTTGCGAGAGTTACCTCAACGAGGCGAGCATTGCCGCCTTCGAATGACATGAGGCGCACGAGTCGACCAACCGAGACTGCTTCTTCGACGAGCGCCGTCACTAGGTGGGGTGTCGATACAGATAGATCGACACCCCAGTTTTCGTTGAACAGCCACTCGTTTTTCGGATGGTTGACTCGCGCGATAACACGCGGGACGGCGAACTCTTGCTTTGCGAGCAGCGAGAACACCAAGTTGTCTTCATCGTCGCCGGTTGCGGCAACTGCGACTTCGCACTCTGTCAGACCGCTGCCCTTCAGTGACGTGACTTCGCATGCGTCGGCGATATGCCAACGGACGCCATCGGCTGCTTCGGATCGCTCCACGACGGATGGGTTTTGTTCAATCAAGACAATGTCGTGGCCCGCTGCACGGAGGTCGTTGGCGATGAACAGCCCGACATTGCCGCCTCCCGCAATTACTACGCGCATCAGTGAGTACCTCCGCTACCGACTAGTCGGTCTTGTAGATCGGCGAGCGCGTCTACTGCGCACATGAAGTAGAGGAGGTCGCCTTCTTGGCCGATTACGTCGGAGTCAGGGATCAAAGCCTCACCGAAGCGGCTTATTGCGGTGAGCCAGAACTGACCAGGCTGTTCGAACTCGGAGAGCTTGCGACCGATTGCTGAGGTGCTGATTGCACGTTCGACTAGACAGACCTTGCCCGATGGATCAACCCAGTCGTGTTGCGATGTCGACGGCACGAGTCTCCGTAGAACTTGATCTGTGGTCCAAGCGACTGTCGCCACGGTAGGTACACCGAGACGCTCATAGATGAGCGCTCGACGTGGGTCGTAGATGCGAGCGACCACGCGCTCTACTCCGAAGGTTTCGCGAGCGATTCGGGCACAAAGAATGTTCGAGTTATCTCCGTTGGTGACGGAGGCGAAAGCGTCGGCATGTTCGATGCCAGCTTCGGCCAGGTGGTCTCGATCGAACCCGAATCCAACTACTTTTTTTCCCTTGAAGTCGCTCGGCAACCGTCTGAATGCTCTGGCTTCCTTGTCAATTACAGCGACTGTGTGGCCAAGCGATTCAAGGTGCCCAGCGAGTTCGCTCCCTACTCGACCACAGCCGACGACAACAACGTGCACGATGGCCTCCCTACCCGGATCGGTGGTCGAGCGATTACTGCGACCAAGCGCTCGATGCTAGGACTTCTGAAATCGACAGGTCAATCGTGTGGGTAGAGGTGAGGTAATTTTCATGGCTACCTCTCGGGCGATTCGGGTTCGGTAGGGATTCTCGAACAGAAAAGTGGCCCGATGGCTTTAGACACACTCAAACGGATCTTCGTCGGCCGTCCGATTGCTACTTCAGAGCAGGAACATCAGCGGATCGGAAAGCCAATTGCGTTGGCCGTGTTCTCGTCAGATGCGATCTCTTCGACGGCTTACGCGACCCAGGAAATCTTGTTGGTTATCGCGTTCGGCGGTTCAAGCCTCGCGTTAGGGCTAAGCAACCTCGTTCCCCTTTCGATCGTGGTCGCAGTGCTGCTCGCGATAGTTGTCGCGTCTTACCGCCAAACAATCTTTGCTTACCCGAGTGGCGGTGGGTCTTATGTCGTAAGCAGAGAGAATCTTGGTGAACGCGCGGCGATGGTCGCGGGTGCTTCATTGCTTGTTGATTACATCCTTACGGTCGCTGTGTCTATTTGCGCTGGCGTGCGCGCAATCACATCGATCGAGGTATTCAATGATCTTCCAGCAGTTCCGCTCTCGTTAGGCCTAATCGCGCTGATCACAGTCGCGAACCTGCGCGGCGTCAAGGAGTCTGGACGGGTTTTTGCGGTACCGACATATGTGTACATCGTTATCTTGACCGCTCTTGTCGTCTACGGCCTTGCACGTTCATTCGGCATCTTCGGTCTCGAGATCGAAGCGATCAAGTTCAACGACGTCGTCGATCCAGAGCATCGTAAAGAGGTCTTGGAGAATCTGGCCATGGCTGGCGGCTCACTGGGGCTATTCCAATTGCTCCGAGGCTTCGCGTCTGGCGCTGTCGCTCTAACGGGGGTCGAAGCGATCTCTAATGGCGTTCCAGCATTCAGAAGGCCCGAATCAAAGAACGCCGCAACGACCATGACATGGATGGCAGTGATACTTGGAAGCCTGTTTTTCGGAGTCTCAGTACTCGCGCACCACCTGAAACCGGTGCCATTGCACGTCGGCGAATCTGTGTTCTCGCAAATGGGACGCGCCGTGTTCGGTACCGGTGTCCTGTATTACGTGCTGCAGTTCGCAACCGCTGCCATTCTCGTGCTCGCGGCCAACACTGCGTATGCAGACTTCCCACGGTTGTCGTCGATCATCGCCGCAGATGGCTACATGCCACGACAGTTGTCAACTCGTGGTGATCGCCTTGTCTTTTCCAACGGTGTCTTGGCATTGGCAGGCGCATCGGCGTTACTCGTATGGATATTTGGCGCCAACGAGTCGAAACTGATTCCTCTTTACGCTGTCGGCGTCTTTACGAGTTTCACATTGAGTCAGACAGGCATGGTGAGGCACCACCTGAAGGAACGCGAACCGGCATGGAAGCGAGGCGTAGCGATCAATGTGGTCGGTGCTGTTTCTACGTTCATCGTGCTGATGATCGTCGCAATCACCAAGTTCGCGACAGGTGCGTGGGTATCGATACTCGTTGTTCTCATCGTGATCGCATTCTTTCGCTCGGTGCAGTCGCATTACAGCAAGGTCGCGGCCGGGCTTCGCACAGCGATTGACTACAGGCCACGCCGCATGAACCACACTGTGATTGTGCTCGTGGGCAACTTACACAGGGGGGCACTTGAAGCGCTCGCCTACGCGAAGTCACTTGCACCGAATCATCTTGTAGCTGTCACAATCGTTTCGGATGAGCACGAGCAGCACAACATCGAAGAGCAATGGGCGGCACGCGGAATCGATATTCCGCTTGAGGTAGTGCACTCCCCGTATCGCGATCTGGCGGGTCCGATAACGACATTCATCGACGAGACAGATGCTCTTTGGCATGACGACATCGTCACGGTCGTTTTGCCAGAGTTCGTGGTTGCTGGCTGGTTCGGAAAACTTCTGCATAACCAGAGCGCGCTCATGTTGAAGGCACGCTTGCTGTTCAGGCCAAACACGGTCGTCATATCGGTTCCGTATCACATCGAAGACTAAGACTCCCCAGGTGTTGCGAATCCTCGTTGTATGCACAGGCAATATCTGCAGGTCGCCAATGGCTGAGGGGTTGCTCCGGCGCAGTTTGTCTGAGATGGGCGTCGATGCACTTGTCAGTTCGGCTGGTCTTGAGGCAGACGGCTGGGAACCAACGCACGAGGCCGTCGCAGTAATGAACGCCCGCGCCATCAGCATCGCCGAGCACATCAGCCGCAAACTCACCGAAGAAATTGTCTCAGGCGCCGATCTGATAATCGCGATGGAACCGCGCCACGTGATTGCGGCAGTCGAGTTTTGCGAAGATGCATGGTCTAAGTCCTTCACTCTGAGGGAACTCGCGAATAGGGCTGAGCGCATCGGACCTCGTGCGTCAGATGCAACGCCGCTCGAGTGGATCGCCAAAGTAAGTAAAGATCGCGCCCGCACAGAGATGCTTGGAGACCCCGAACCTCTCACAGTTGCCGATCCATACGGGAAAGACCTTGCGGAGTATCGCGAGACAGCGATCGATATTGCCTCAGAGCTATCTAGGGTGATAAAGATGCTGTGGCCAGGAGTTTCAACACCTAATTCGTAATTTCACAGTGCTGAAACCTAGATTCTCGACATCCAAGACCTACTTGAGTCACTCAGCAAAACCGAGCGCGAGGCCCTAAAAGCCATCTACCGGCTCGTAGATGCCGCTGGTACAGACGGCGAAGCCCATACCGGCACAGTGGCCGATCGCATGGGCGTTGCTCCAGCAACAGTTACGGCAACCGTCAAGCGCCTCGCAGACCGCGGGCTTGTCGATCACACGCCGTATATAAGCGTGACGCTTACAGACCCAGGCAGAGTCGCTGCGGTCGCTGCGATCCGTCGCCACCGCATAGTGGAGCGGTTTCTCGCAGACATGCTTGGCTACCCGTGGAACGAAGCCGACCGCCATGCTGCGGCGTTCGAGCACGACCTGCCCCAAGAGGTCGAGGACCGAATCTTCGTTGCGCTGCACCGCCCTGAAACCTGTCCACATGGGTTCCCAATCCCGGCAAAAGAGACAGGTGTCATGGAAGCGACGCCGCCGCTTTATGATCTCGAACCCGGAGAGGTCGCCATCGTTGCTGTACCTGGTGGGACCGATCCCGAAATCGTTGAGTTCTTAGACACGCTTGGTTTGCGGCCCGGAGTCACGGTCCAAGTAAAAGAAAAGCACCCATTCGATGGCCCGCTCGTCTTGAGCGTCGGTGGCAGAGAACGAACACTTGGCAGCACTGTTGCGAACCAGGTGCACGTAAGAAGAACTGCGTGAGATCCACGCACGACAAAAAAGGACAACCAAAAAGATGAATAATTTGCTGGCCGCCGAAGGCGGGTATCAGGAGTTCGTGTTGCAGGGCGGTGAGTGGGCGATCCTCATTGGCTCAGCGCTAACTGCAGTGCTCGCGATCGCCGTTGGGTTCTCTCTCATGAAGGGAGTGCTTGCTGCAGACCAGGGAACTCTGAAGATGCAGGAGATCGCCGGAGCGATTCAAGAGGGCGCTATGGCGTACCTGAAACGCCAGTTCCGTACGATCTCGTTCATCTTGATCCCGCTAGTCGTGATCGTGTTCGTGACAAGCACCGAAGTTCTCAAGCCGGACGGTGGCATCGCCTTGTCGTTCTTTGAGTCAGGTCTTGCTCGCACGCTCGCGTTCCTTGCAGGATGTTTCATGTCGGGCCTCACGGGCTTTATAGGCATGGGCCTCGCTGTTCGTGGCAACGTTCGCACTGCTGCTGCTGCACGCAACGGCTCGATGCCAAAGGCGCTCGAGATCGCTTTTCGCACAGGTGGCGTAGCAGGCATGTTCACCGTTGGTCTCGGCCTCATCGGTGCCACGGCGATCATCATGATGTTCCAGAACACAAGCTCGGCGATCCTCGTCGGTTTCGGTTTCGGTGGTTCGCTACTCGCACTCTTCTTGCGTGTCGGTGGCGGAATCTTCACCAAGGCAGCAGACGTCGGCGCCGACCTTGTTGGCAAGGTTGAGGCTGGCATCCCAGAAGACGACCCGCGCAAACCGGCCACGATCGCAGATAACGTCGGCGACTGCGCAGGT